>Ga0172369_10002062_pt1 | contig 28215 bp, 24 predicted proteins | sample LakKiv25m_FD_114539 | JGI IMG/M metagenome (GOLD analysis project Ga0172369, IMG submission 114539) | Freshwater microbial communities from Kabuno Bay, South-Kivu, Congo - kab_022012_11.25m | ecosystem: Environmental > Aquatic > Freshwater > Lake | place: Democratic Republic of the Congo...
TCGGCGCGCGCGATTCAACGCGCAGCTCGGCTGCGCGGTTTTTTCGCAGCAGCGAAAAAGAAGAGCGCGCTCACTTCAACCTGAACGTATCCAAATCCATCGGCGCGCGCGATTCAACGCGCATCAGCTTCGTAATCGTGTGCGACAAATCCTCGCACTTCGTCTCGTCGCCGTGCAGAGTGAATATGCGCTCCGGCTTGGGGCGCATGTTCTTGAGCATGGAAAGTATCTGGTGCCTGTCCGAGTGCCCGGAATAGCCCTCAACGGTCTCCACCTGCAAATTCACCTTGAGCGAAGCCGCCCTGCCCTCGTCGTCAACCGTTGCGATTTCCCGCAGCCCGCGCTGGAGCTTCCTGCCGATTGATAGCGCGGACTGGTAACCGACGAAGAACAGCGAGCTTTTCGGGTCCTCGGCAAGCAGCCGCAGGTATTCCACGGACGGCCCGCCCGACAGCATTCCCGATGGCGCGATTATCACGCACGGGTCGCCTTCGGCTATTGCCTTCCTATCTTTTTTTGCCGGCTCGAATATCTTGGACTCGAACGGCGAATCGTTCGACAGTATCCTCCTTTGAAGGTTGTGCCGCAGGTATTCGGGATACGCCGTGTGTATCGCCGACGCCTCAAGCACCATTCCGTCCGTATAGACAGGCCAGTTGAAGTCCTTGTTGCGCGAGGCGTATTCCTCCATGACAAGCATGATTTCCTGCGAACGCCCGACTGCGAACGTGGGGATGAGAACCTTGCCGCCGCGCTTGAGCGCCTGCACGGTCAATTCCATCAGACGCTGGTCCGAGTCGAAGCGGTTGGGTTGGACGTCGTTCCTCCCTCCGTACGTCGAGTCGAGGAAAAGCGTTTCCACCCTCGGGAAATCGGTGTTCGCCTGGTCGAACAGCCGCGTGAAGCCATATTTCACGTCGCCTGAGAACACGAGGTTGTGCAGCCCGTCGCCGATGTGCAGATGCACCATCGAGCTTCCGAGGATGTGTCCCGCGTTGTAGAACGTCAGCTTGATTTCGGGCGTGATGTCTATCACTTCGCCGTAATCCACGGTGACCATGTGCGAAAGCTCCCTTTGTATGTCCTTGATTCCGTATGGCGCGGGGTATTTTGAGTTCTTGTTCGCAAGCGCCACGAAGTCCATCTGCAAAAGCATGGCGAGGTCGCGCGAGGGCGTGGTGCAATAGACCGGCCCGTCGTATCCGTAAGCGTAAAGGTAGGGGATGAACCCGCAGTGGTCCATGTGCGCGTGCGTGAGTATGACTGCGTCGAGCTTGTCCAACTCAAGATTCATTGCATTAAGATAGGGATATGCCTTCGATGGCTCGAACGTTTCGGGGTTGATTCCGCAGTCCACGAGCACGTTGCTGTGCGGAGTCTGGACGAGCGCGCAGCTCCTTCCGACCTCGTAGAACCCGCCGAGCGCGGTGACCTTTACCCAGTCGCTTTTCTCGGTTTGCGGCGAGCAGATTTTCCTCCCGAGGGACGTGAGGAATTTCTTCCGCGCAGCCGCCTCCTTGAGCATGGTCGCCCGCACTCCCTTTATCGTGGAAGACGGCATGGTCGGCGTGCGCAGGACTATGGGCGCCCATTTCGTGCGCTGGATTATCGTCTTGAGGGTCATTCCGCCCTTGCCGATTACCAGTCCCGGCTTGAGCGATTCGATGTTCACTTCGCAAAATTCCGTGTTGAAGCTCACCGCGGAAACTCCGGCTTCCGGCGGCACGACCTCCTTGATTACCTTGACCGCATCCTCCTGCGAGGCAAGCACCGACGGGTCGGACTTCACAAGTATCCGCTTCCGGATTGTGCCGGCAATCTTCTTTATCAGAAAATCGTTCGCGTAAAACGCGTTGATGTCCTTTAGATAGATAACAATGTCAAGCCCCTCTGCCTCGACTTTCGTGAGCTGGCAGTTGCTAGGCACAAGCTCGTGCAGTTTCTTCTCTATTTCCTTGAGTTCCAAATAGTCGCCTCTATGTTTTGCAATTGCAATAGTTGCAATATGAATGATGTAAGTGATGCAAATTCAATCAGATATTGCCAGTTCGGGCGCCGGTCCAGCAGCCGCAGGTTGTTGATGGCGGAGATATCCTGCGAATCACACGAGCATTTTTTCAATGTCCGCCCGGTCATACCTCTTGAATCCCGACTTGGTAACAGTTATCAAATCCACGTGCTCGCCCGTGGCGGCGTCGCGCTTCATGGCTGCCGCGATGGACTTTGCCGCGGCGCGCAAATTGTCCTTGACAGAGCCGCCGTCCTTGTACATTTCTTCCATCAATCCGTACGCAATCGGGGAGCCCGAGCCGGTTGAAACGTATTTCTCGCCAGTCATCCCGCCTATCGCGTCAAGACTGTAAACTTCCGCCTTCTCGCCGTCGTAGCCGCCGATGAGCAGCTGCACATAGAACGGGTAGAATCGGTAGTTGTGGAGCAGGTTCGACAAAAGCGAAGCCGCGGATTTCACGGGTATCTGCTTTCCGTGCTTGAATTTGTAAAGCGAGGATTCCGCCTGCATGAGCCGGATGAGCGCCTGCGCGTCTCCAACCCCTCCCGCGATGGTCATGGCGAGACTGTCGTCAATCTGGTAAATCTTCGGTATGTCCTTGTTGGCAATGAAGTATCCCATGGTCGCCCTGCGGTCGGACGCCATCACTATTCCGTCGCTGCACGCCATCCCGACCGTGGTCGTTCCTGTGGAAAGCGTCTTGTCCTTGGCACCCATCTGTGCCTGTTCTTGAGTCGCCATAGAAATCCCTCGTGTCGCCCTCTTCGTGTTAATATCTCCTACTTCGGATTATAAATTTTATTATAGTAGAATTCAGAGTTGAGCTGCGGCTCAACTTCGCAACAATTCAGGTGTTGCTCGCTCTGCTCATTCTACTGCTAAAAAATCTCTGTGGAGATTTTTTACGAGATAGAAGAACAGGAAGTGCTTGCTATAAGAAAAGAAATGCTTATATATGTTCGTAACTGCTCGCGTGTTGCGGTTTTGTGGGCGCGCACAGGCAGTTCTATCTAATTTCAATACCACATCGGTTAATTCGAGACGACCAAAAGATGGAGCCATTCGATGCCCTCTACGGGTTTCAATACCACATCGGTTAATTCGAGACTCAGACTCAGGAGGTTCCTACCCAGCAGTTCATGGGTTTCAATACCACATCGGTTAATTCGAGACATGGGAGGGGGGGCATGATGCGGGAGGGGGTAGGGTTTCAATACCACATCGGTTAATTCGAGACAAAAATAGAATCCAGAATCAGCAGGGCGGAACAATGTTTCAATACCACATCGGTTAATTCGAGACGCACTCTCCGCTCTTGTCGGTTAGGATCGTGTCTGTTTCAATACCACATCGGTTAATTCGAGACTTCGGTCAGTATGGCGTCAGGGCTCACAGACGTGCTGTTTCAATACCACATCGGTTAATTCGAGACCGCGACGGCAAAATCTACGCTGGGCGCGAGCCGAGTTTCAATACCACATCGGTTAATTCGAGACGTTCTGCGAATGGCGATGGTATAATTACAGTGTAAGTTTCAATACCACATCGGTTAATTCGAGACCGGCTGCCCTCCGACTACAATGCTTCCGTCCACGGGTTTCAATACCACATCGGTTAATTCGAGACTAGGCATAAATGAGGGTGCAGGCGGTGCAAACATATGTTTCAATACCACATCGGTTAATTCGAGACTGCGCGAGCTGCCTAAAAGAATACGACAGCAAGCCGTTTCAATACCACATCGGTTAATTCGAGACAGCGCCATGGTGTAAGCCGTGCTTTCCAAGGTGTGTTTCAATACCACATCGGTTAATTCGAGACAGCGCCAACGCGAGCAGTATGATAATCACAATGCGTTTCAATACCACATCGGTTAATTCGAGACATCGTGATGGTGGACACGACCGGGCTGACGCGCCTGTTTCAATACCACATCGGTTAATTCGAGACCGAAAGTGTGGGGCATATTTCAGAAAAAACAATCAGTTTCAATACCACATCGGTTAATTCGAGACCCATATCTTGACTATTTTCTCATCAGAACCATCCTGTTTCAATACCACATCGGTTAATTCGAGACGCTGAACCACGGGACTTTCCCCTGCTCGCGCATCTGTTTCAATACCACATCGGTTAATTCGAGACCGGACTGCGACTGGTGGAAATACTACTATGAACCAGTTTCAATACCACATCGGTTAATTCGAGACCCCTTGAGGTCCGTAAAGTAGATTTTCCCTGCTTGTTTCAATACCACATCGGTTAATTCGAGACATAAGCCGCACTTACAAGGCAATACGAGAATACTAGTTTCAATACCACATCGGTTAATTCGAGACAACTAAAGAGGTTGGAAGAAGAAGCGGAAACAGCGTTTCAATACCACATCGGTTAATTCGAGACCGTGCCTTCCCTGCCCTTGGTTTGCTGAACATAGTGTTTCAATACCACATCGGTTAATTCGAGACATAACCAGATTTACGAGAACCAGAAAATATTGGCGTTTCAATACCACATCGGTTAATTCGAGACTTTTTCAGCCCTTAACGCGCTGAATAGTATATCCGTTTCAATACCACATCGGTTAATTCGAGACGTATTCTGGCTCTAAAATTACACGCTGCCAGACCAGTTTCAATACCACATCGGTTAATTCGAGACCTTCGTGGTTGCCATCTATTTCATCTCTCGCACAGTTTCAATACCACATCGGTTAATTCGAGACAGTTTCGCGCCCCGTTCATCTACCGTCTAACCGGGTTTCAATACCACATCGGTTAATTCGAGACGTTTGTGGCGCGGGAATTTCGGGGCTCGAAAAAAGTTTCAATACCACATCGGTTAATTCGAGACGTCTATGCTGTCGCTCGGTATTTGCGCCATGCGCTGTTTCAATACCACATCGGTTAATTCGAGACAAAACTGCTTGTGGAACACAATAAGATTTAATCTGGTTTCAATACCACATCGGTTAATTCGAGACAGAGCTAAAAAAGAACGGCACCCGCAACTGGAAGGGTTTCAATACCACATCGGTTAATTCGAGACTTGGTTCTGCCCAACCCAAGCCATGCAAGGCACAAGTTTCAATACCACATCGGTTAATTCGAGACGGCTTATTCTCGGCATCCACACAAACGTCGTCAAGTTTCAATACCACATCGGTTAATTCGAGACATGGCTCGTAAAAAACAATCTTGCGGAGTTTATTGTTTCAATACCACATCGGTTAATTCGAGACCGCTGACAAATACTACTTTGAGCCTAAACCTTGGAGTTTCAATACCACATCGGTTAATTCGAGACAGTTCATCTATCCTCGCAAAGTCGTGCTGATTAATCTATATCTAAAGACAAAGATTATAAATAAACAGACAAATCTTCAGCGAATCAAGGCGCACGCAACGTCTGAAGCCTGAAAAAATGTCAATCCGCTGTTTAGATTATATTGTCCGTTCCGCGTTTCTCAACGCCAATAATCTCTTTTGAAATGAATTTTGGGTTCAACGATTCAAGTTGGAAAATAACGACAGAGTCAGTGTCTTCAACCAATTCTTGCAATCGAATTTTCAGTTCGGTTAAGTTCGCTTCAGACACCTCACCTTCAAAAACGCTGTTTTGGATATGGAACAAGTATTGGCGGCATAGTTTCAGCGCTTTTCCAACCCGTTTTTCACAGACATCGTAAACCAAAATTACATACATATTTACCAATATATCTTGAATGCTTTATACTCTTCACCCTCTACGAAATGTTTGATAAGTTTATAGCACTCAATTCGGATAAGATGCCTATACGAAACATTTCTTTTCAATGTCGGATGCTTGAGGGTTTGTTTAAGTTTTTCATCATATGCGCGGATGAATTTCTTGCGCCCAGATTCGTTAAGGAAACAGTATCCAGTTTCTTCCCTGAAATCATCTGAGGAAAGCACGTTCTTATTGACCATTGCAAATATCACGCGATCCACGATGAGCGGCTTGAAAATATCTGCCAAATCCAGATTCAAGGAATAACGTCGCTCAAAGGGTTCATGGACAAAGCTTATCCTCGGATCCAACGGCGTTCGGAAAATCTGGCTTAATGCGGTGTTGTATAACAGTGAATTTCCAAAACTCAGAAGGGCGTTGATTGGATTTTGAGGGGGGCGAGCTTCGCGAATTTTGAAACTGAAAAATTCGTCCTTAAGAATAGTGTTGAATTTCGAATAGTATTCCTTCCTCGCAGCCCCCTCATACCCCATAAGATTCTCTATAGAATTGGCGTGTGAACACTTCTCAAGTACAGAGTCCACGCACGGTGTCTCTATTTCATACTGCATTAGTGTTTTGCGGATATTATGCACTGATGCTTCAACCATTTCTCTTGCTATGGGGAGGCGAAGGTGCGGCGAGTGATAGTGCAATACTTGGTCTACAATTATTTGACCACTTAAATACTCTTCTTTTGGCGCAAAACATCCAACATATCCCCCATAATAGTTATAGAAATACGCGGGAATATGGTTTTTTGACAAAAACTGTAGCAAACGAGTATTAAGCCGAGTTTCATTGAGTAGATGGACTGAGGACACTTCCTTGACAGGAATTCTTATTGAATCATCATCGGTTTCAAAAAGCAGAGTGTTCTCATCTTGTTTCAGATTCCCGCTCCTTGTAATATACATGTCCCGCATCATTCCACCCAACAATACTCAAATAACGAGCAATTAGCGCACAATCCCCGCCGTTCTTTCTTTGAGGGAATTTTCGTAGTTAAACAAACATCGTCAGACATGTTTTTCAGGTGTTTCTCATAAGTTGAATCTGGAAATAAGACTGTTTTTGACTCGCGCTTTTCAATTGATTTGACAACCGCTCTGTCTATTTTATTTCCGTAGTCATTCAGCCGTTTAAGATAGAGATACGCTTGGACTTCAGATGAAAGCTTAATTTCGCGCTTCTTGAATTCAATAATTTTTCCGCCTTCCCAGTCTAGGCAATCAACCTTAACTGGTTCATTTTCCGTGTTGTCTCGTTTTTGATGCAGCACCTTTCCTATCTGAAGAAGCCTGTGCCGATGGTTGTATATTCCAAATAAATTAAGGAAGAACTGCCTTCGGCAGAAGAAATAACTTTCAATGAGGTGCGTCCTATTCAACAGAATCTTTTCAAGGACGTCTGGGGTTATCCTTTCCATCGCAATCTAGAATACAACTGCATCTTCATTATCCTTCAGTTTGTCAATGCGCAAGCCATTCTCAAGGGTATATATCTTTTCATCGCCAATTTCTTTTTCCATTAACTTAAGGAATGACGAATATTTTCGTTGTCCCTCGCCAGGAAATACTTCTTCAACGTAAAGGTTTAACTTGTGCGCACGGTTGTGGGAGATGGAAATAACAAACTGGTTCAGAAGCGGCGCAAGTTTCTTTAATTTTATATTTTTCTTGCGGTCTTTGGATTTACAAGTATATATGTACAATTCATAGATGGTTTTCCAAGGCAATTTGCCATCTACTTCGTCTATTTCAAGATTTTTTGCAAGTTCGCGTAGTCTGTCTTTTTTTGATAAATCTATATTTATTGGAATAAATATAGAAACTGATGGCTGTTCTATTACGTTGTGCTCGTTAAGCGATTCAAAATCCAAATCCCGCAGGCTTTCAACGGAATGTCGCTGATTTTCCTGATAGATGTCCACGTTCTGTTTTTGAATATGTGCAATAAGAGTTTGGGAATACTCGCCATATTTATTGTCCATATCTCCTTCTTTTCCGATTATCTCCTTGATTTTCTCCTGCATGTTGTCTTTAGGTTTTTTGCCATATTTCTTATCTTCCTTAAGCTCACCTCTAAAGCGTAATTCCCCATAGACCATGGCGTCTTTAGAGGTATCTTTGGTTGCCACATAAACACAGCAATTTTTTCCTTTTTTCATATTGCGATTCACGCGCCCGCATACTTGGAGTAGATTGTCAAGCGGGGCAAGCTCGCGGATGCCCAAATCAAAATCCACATCTAGTCCTGCTTCTACGGATTGTGTTGAGACCAGGATGAGTTTTTTATCTGGTTTTTCTTGCCCTATCTTTTCTATTATCTCTTGGCGACGGGAGGGAAGCATTGTGCTGTTCAGCAGAAGAACTTCATATTCCTTTTTCAAATCTTTGTTCGTGCATAGTTCCGAATACGCATTAAGCGATTTTTTTATGGTATTGGCGACAATCAGAACCTTATCAGGGCAGTTGTGTGCATTTATCTTCTCTTCAGCCAATTCAACCAAGCATTTTTCAGCAATCTTCTCTTTTTCGTCTTTTTCAAGAACAAGATTCACACGCGCCCAGAATTTTTCAAATTCGGCTTTTAACTCGGCAGTATCTGGTTCAATCAAAATACTTATTTTGTTCTCCACTAAATCTTCATTTTCAGTTAATTTATGGATGGGTGGAATGCTCGCTGACATCACGATAATCTTGGAATTCAACATTTTGGCAGCATTTGTTATCAAATCATTGTAGAGCGTCCATTCCTTCGCATTCAGCGACTGTATCTCGTCGATCACGATTACGCTGTTGGCGAAGTTATGCAGTTTGTAGTTGGAAGATTTGCCGCTTTTTATCAGTGCATGAAAAAAATTGACATTGCTGAGAACAACAACTGGATAATTTGTGAATTCTTGGTTGATGAAATGCGTTTCATCATCTTCACTATCCTTCAAGCTCCAATCAGAATAGGAATAAATCGGAGAAACTAGCTCTTCGCCGAGCGCCTCTCCCAGCACCTTTTGGTTCTGCTCAATAATATTCACGAACGGAAAGACATAAAATAGCCGTTTTGATTTGTTCTCCTTGGCAAGCTCAAGGGCAAGACTTAAGGAAGTCAGAGTTTTCCCCCCGCCAGTTGGCAAATAAAGGTAGAATACATTTTTGCCCGTATTTTTCTTAAGCTCTGTGTGGGCGTGTTCCCGAAATTTCTTGCGGGCTTTTGACACCTCTTCATCTGTCTGCTTCCCAGCTATGAATGCGTCCAGCTTTGTTTTCAATGTAGATATATCTTGAAGAGTGTTGGTAATTTCTGAAGGCACGTCCTCGCCGTAGTGTGCGGCATAATAGTCCGAACTCACGAGGCAGGAATAAAGAAGCTTGTGCAGATAGAATATCGCTTCTCGTTGTTCTGGGTCATCTGGAAGTTTTTCCTGCATATGCCTGAAAATAGCGCCAGGGCAACTTGCAGGGGACTGGATAGTTGGATTGAACCAGAGCCCTAAAAGATGCGCCTGCCCGTTTTCCTTTGCTTTTTGAAACATTTCGTTTAGGAGTTTTTTCTTGAATTCGGATTCCCATAGACGGTCTATCTTATGGCTTATCTCAGCGGGCGATTCAAGACAGGTGTGATGACGGGCAATTGCGGACGCAAGATAAAACGCAGTGCTCTTCGCAGTGTCCTTTTCATTTTTCATATATGTCTCAAGCAGTGTTCCGAAAAGAAACAAACCGGGGAGAGAATGGTCTGATTCATGGCTTTTTTTGCCCCCTTCTTTCATCCTGTCCTGAAACGCAGTGTTTATCTTGCCGAAATCATGAAAATAAACTATTGCGCACAGCAGGTGCCAGTATTTCTCATCAGTATTTCCAAATGCCTCTTTAAGCAGCTTTTCAAACACGGGTTTCAAGCCCAGCTCATCCACAATCTTGTCAAAAACATCAAGGGTTGTCTTGGAGTGCTGGACTAATGTTTCCTCTCTTGCCTGTTCTCCTTTTGGTCTGGCGACAATGGTGTCTAGATACGCTCTATTGAAAAGCTTGGCATAGTCTGGCTGCTGAAAAATATCAGTTATCGTGGCAGTCATTCCAATCCCCCATTGAACATCTGTATTGTCTTTCCATCGCTCAATTGAAAGATGCGGGTTCCTTTTCTGATGGTCGAAGTGTCAACCCCCCAATTGGTGAAAGTGGAAAGGCAGAGTTTGTAATGTAAATCTGCGCCAAGCGCATAGGGATAGTTTTCAAAAAATACGTACTCGCTATCAGATGATTTTGTTTCATTGGCAGCAGGACTCTCAAAATATTCTGCCAGACCTATTCCTTCGGATAGACCTTTAACAATTGGGTGCTTTTCAATTGGTTCAAGCAGGACGAGCGAGTCAAGTTTCAGTTCCTTGTTGCTCTTTATGAACTCGTCAGTTAGTTTAATCTCCTCTTCTATCTTGAGCGTGTCGTCAAATTCGCCAATTTCCGCGCGGAATTCGTTTTTTCCCAAGTAAGGAGTAAAGACGGTCTGCCTGTTTCTTAGATTGTTGATAAGTTGTTCATGCTGGTTGTCTTCATCATAGAGATAAATTTTCCATTTAGGGGAGATTAGGATTTGCTCGGTAATTTGATAGCACCCTGCATCTGAACCATATCCATGATAATTATTGTAGGTAACCATCTGTTTCAAGAAAGCTTGGCGATTTGGAAAAATAGGGTGGAGCGAAAGCCAAACGCCAGTTAAACTCGTATAGAATTGCGGAAGAATCGCCGCCTCTTTTTTTCGTTTTGGGCAGTAACCGGATAATCCAGCGATCGCTCCGAGAATTCCTAAAATAGCCGCATATGGAGGGTTATTGTAGGTTAGATAGACACTATTGGTGTCCGGCTTTCTGAATGTTGCGAAATGCCCATTGAGTTCAAAAGAACAGATGCTCAAGATTTCACCTGCAATTGTTTATGCGTTATTATGTGGAAACATTTGATATTAGGACTAATCCCAATAATCTCAGAATATTCTGGGTCGTAGTACACCTCCATGTTCTTCGGAAAGTATTCTTTCAAAGAATTGATTGCATCTGCTAGGTCTATCTTGCGTTTTGAGCCTTCCACCGAAATCTTTATTTTGGTTTTAAGAAGAGGAACGAGTGGAACGTGTTTTTCCTCCCCCTTTTCAAACTCTGCAAAGAACAGCAGCTCGCCGACAGCTCCGACTTTGGTGGTGGAAGTTACGTAATTGACCCCACGTGTGATGGCATCTTTGAATAATTGGATGTCATGGGAATTTAGATAATATTTGTTCGCATCTTCCTTAAGCAGCGTCTTAATCTGCTCATCACAAGTCAGATTGTTAGGGTTTATGTTGAAATCATAGGCGTAGTGAAGTTCCGTTGCTCGCGATTCTGAACCAATCGTGCTTTTGTCTTTGCCTTCCTTACTACTATAAGGAGATAAAATCGGGCTCGTGTATGCTAAACCTGCTTCAAATGCATTGACTCCATAAGTAATCTGACACGGGCCAGTAATTGAGATGTTCTTATCCGAAACAGCCAGCGTTGCCCCAAATAGACGAACATCATCTTTAGTAAGGGCGAGTTCGACCATTTCTTTGAGTTGAACTTCTTTGGCTTCTTTCTTGGATAAGTATTCAATATTTCCTTCGAGCTCTAATGGCTCAAGCTTTTCTTTTTTTCCAATTTTGAAACGCCTCCATGCAAATACCTTCTCCGCCCCCTCAATATCGTGGATATACTTGCGGATGCAATATTTCAATGCCTTATCTGTTGCGTATATTCTTCCATCCGGAAGCTCCCTTGGCATATGGCTGAAATCTGCGTTGAAATTTGCATTATCTGCGCGGACAATAAACACGCCACAGGCATACTTGTCATATTCTTGTTTTTCACTCATCGGAATCCCCCTCCGGTTTTCTTCTAACGTTGCCTATTTCATCTACATACCCTGCATAAAAATATGGTTTCAATCCATTGAATTCGACACCGCCAAACTGGTCAAATGCAAGTAGTTCAGCAATCTGCAACCTAAACTGTTTCAATTCTTCTTCATCAAGAGCATGCGAACGTTGCTCAAGCTTTTTGACAATCGCATCCTTGATATTTTGGTTCTGGTGCGCGCGAACTATACTCTCAAGCTCAAGATTTTTTTGTCCAGCTTGTTTTGATACTAGAAAACGGTAGGCGCGCCCGGCACAATATGCCCATTTTTCTGGCGAGTTGCCAATTGGGGCAGTATTCCTTAATTCTTCTATTGACATAAATTCTCCCCCCTCCATATTAAGTAAATGGTTGCGATTAAACCAGATTTCAAGGCACGGCGTGATTTGTTTGCTCTTCCTAAAATCATTTTCAGAGCCAAATGCGAGTTGCTCAATAGGCAAAATGGAGAGTTGCCAGATATCTTGTAGTGCGAATGTATTCCTGTTTCTGTAGACGAAATTGAACAGTTTCTCTGCCACTAAGCTTTGTAAGTACAATTGAAAATTATTCAGACCTTTCGGGGACGATTCAAAGTAATTTATATAGTCTATCCCAATCGATGCGCACACCTTCCGTTCAAATGCGCTTCTAGTGATTTTGTTAATATGCTCTTCATCATCGTAGTATTGATATAATAACTTGGTCCAGTTTAGCTTCCAGTCATAGTTGCAGACATAATCAAAATACTTCAATTTCCCCGAAGTGAATAGGATAAGATAGAACTCAAGGGCATCGGGGTCTCCAATTTGATTGAAAATCCGTGAAAATCTATTAAGTCCATTTTCATCTAAAAGCCGGATTTCTTTGGTTTGAAGCTTCGGTTCAACGAAAAGAGGCATTATTTTTACTCTCCATTTCTTCAGAAGACCAAAGAACGCCGCATATTTTATGGCGCAGTCGTGGCAGATTAGGGTTGGCTTTGTCTGATTTGGGTGCATCATTGTCGGGTGTTCAAGAAAACGTTTTTTTCCGTCCATTGCGATTTCGTTCTGCGGGGATTCCACCAAACAGTCTTTTTTTTGGCAACACGCACACGTCCCCTTCATTTTCGAGTCATTATTGAAAACTTTCTGTTTGAAATACTCTTCACGTATTTTTGAATAAATATCTACGATTCCGTCTTTTGGTGGAATTAGTGAGATGATTATGATAGAAAATGCCCCATCAACACCCACGCATTCAGTTGAAACACGTTCTATATTTGCCGGTTCTTTATAAAACCAATTTGCGAGTTGATTTCCAACAGTATTGAGTCCAAAACTGCACAAGTCCACGTATGCCTCATCATATTTAAAGTTCTCAAGTCTTGTTTTAATGAGGGGGGCGCTATTTTTTTCTACAGCCAATAATTCTTGAAATGAAGAACCAGTAATGGAACCTTTTTTGAGATTAACGGAATTATCTATATCTTTCCCATCAGCGATTTTTATCGCATATATTACGCTTGATGACAAGTTTTGGCTGCCGCCAATTCGTTTGTTGTTGTCGCTAACTAGTCCAATATGCTTTTCGGGCGCCTCAAAAATACTTCTCAAATCGTTTCTTTCATCGTTCGAATAATTATATTCGCCTACGATGTCTAGCTCAAGCAATTCAGATACATTTTTTGGTTTTTTCCGAACAACAACCTTGTCGTGTTTGAGCCTAAGCCCATTTTCAGAGTTCTCAAATGGGAAAATCACGAATATCTGCGTATCATCCTTTCCACTCTTTTTCGAAGTTTTTTCTTCGGTGGTTTCCTCTATTGTTTCTTTTGCCTCGTTCTCGTCATCCTTTGCAATTGAAAGAAAAATATCATCAATTATGAACGAGTTAATCGTCTTTCCACTAGTATTCTTGTGCTTAACGTAATGCTCAACAAACCCCACGCATTCCTGAATCATTTGAGCACCTTTTTCATGAAGCCGAAGCCATACCCATTCATCACGCCAAAGCCGCAGTCCATGAGCTTCTCAAACTCTGCCAGCTCCTGCTCTTCTTTGAACTGGATAGGCATGTGAATCCTGTTTCCAACCACGAAATAATCTTCCATGCCCGGTTTCATCTGCATTCGTGTTGTAAATGCGGTGAGAATTTTGTCTCCTTTCCGAACGTCCACGCACGAAAGAGCAGGCATTTCAGATATTTTTTCAGCTATCCCCAGCCCCATTTGTTCGGCTTTCCGTTTCAGATTGGCTTTGAACAAACTTGAGAAAAGTACGGGGGCAATCAGATTATTCTTGTTTATCTCGCCTCCTTTCATAAGAACAAACTTTTTTCCATCATCAGAGCCTTTTGTCAAAATAATCGGTCCATCCGAAACAATCTTGTCCCCGTGCTGAAGATGGAGGTTGAATTCGTTGATGCTTGAGATTAAGAAACAGCAATCCCCCATTTCAAGCATTTTCTTAGAGTTATGCATTCTCTTGAAATTGGTCGCTATCGTGAAAAACAGATGACCGGTTGGCGAGCTTATGGAAATTTTGTATGCGTTGCCACCTAAAATCTCTCCGTTTGCACCAAATTTTCCACTCAAGCCGCTAAATGCGAACAGACCCGGCTCGCCAGAGTCATGAATGTTCTGCACAGCAGGGAAAAACGATTGGGAAAGCCAGGTGTGAATCAAACCGTGCATTGCGCATCGGTATTTCCGTTCAAACTCGGGGCGCGAGAAATTCCCCTGTGGCAGGAGTGTTAAAACAAGTCTCATGGTTTTGTCACCTTCCAGCGCCCACCCCTATCTGGTCCCACGCGCGTGATAACGCCTTCTTGCTTGAGCTTTGCGAGATTCCATTCAATGCCTTTGCCAGTCAGTCCTGTTTCTTCAGCCAGTTCAGGGATGCTCATTTTTGGATTTTCTTTCAGAAGCTCAAGAATTTTTACCCTAGTTTTCACCCTAGTTATCCCCCTAGTTTTCATCCTAGTCTTTTTGGCATGTTTTGGCTCTTTGATAACTTGTCGAGCAAACGCTATTCGGTAGAAAATGCCAATAGTTATTTCCGGCTCAGGCAAACCTGCTCTGACCATAAGCCTGCGCATCTTGCGGATTCCTGTGCCAGCCCTTTCAATAATATCGAGCCGGCTGAACATGTCTGCGATGATTTCGTTGTGACGGATTGACACTCTTTCCAAGTCTGAAGCCTTCAAGCCCGGAGCGAGCCGCGCTGGATTGGCCATTTCCACTCTGTCTGGAAAGACGCGAATCATCAGGTCGGTTCCGCGCACCGTATAGTCTCTATGCACTATTGCATTTGCCACTGCTTCGCGCAGCGCCTCGATTGGTATTTCGTACTCGTCAATGCGTTTTACGCCCTTTATTGTGCTGATTAGGTTGAGGTGCTTTTTCAGGAAGAATATTGCTTGCACAAATTGCTCTAGCAGATCGTCTTTGACATCGATCCTGTCATATATTATCGTTCCTTCGGTGTCCTTGAAGGCTATCATGCTGCTTTGGCATTGGGGAATAAGTGCGAGTGGTTCTTTCGCAAAAAACATCACTCCTGCGTTGTTCACATATTTCCCTTTCATCATGGAAAAACTTGTCAGAAGGGAGTCCGTCTCGCTTGTGCTAGCGTCTATTTTTGCTTCTTTGAGAAAACGCGAAAGTTTCGTTTCTGAAATGGAAGATAACGTGGCGCCAGATGCGGTTTTGCTTTCATAAATTTCTGCCTCTCCTTGTGCGAAGACCAATCTCAGTTCTTCTCGGCTCATCTTTTGTGTGGCGCCATCCAGTCGTCGATAATAGCCGTTTGAGCAGGAATATGGTTTGTCTTGCCCTTCAGGTACAAATATGACTGTGACGTTTTCAACACGGTAGACTGATACGTCTATTATTGGTTTGCAGTTCCTTGCAAGTGAAAGTATCCTGCCGCGAATGTCATTTGTAAGTTCAAATCCGCATACAGTCCTGTCGTCCCTCACACCAAGAAGAATTTTACCTCCTCTTGAGTTTGAAAATGCAACGATGTCCTCGTCAATTTTCGGGCTGAAGCTTTGCTTGAATTCAGATGTGAGCGTTTCGCCTTCCCTTATAAGCAGTTCAAGTTCGTTCGCGTCCATCTTCAAAGCCTCGCAATCTTTCCCGCATCCGTCATCTCTAGCTTCGGTTCAACCGCGAGTAAGTCCATGTCTTTAAGTTCATCTATCGCACGATAAACCATTGCCGTGGAAAGCTTTCCCTCAAGTGCGTCTGCAATCCCCCGAATGCTCTCAAATTTTCCCCCATCTATTTTTTCAAGAACGAGCTTCTGGCTTTCCGTGAGTTTGAACGAGAGGCGCGGCAGCCACACAATTGCTTTTCGGTCTTCTTCTGGATTATATGCAATCCTGCGCACGCGCTCGTGCCTGCAATAAGAGGCAAACAGAAGTCCTATCGCACGGGTTTTCCTGCCAGACGTGATATTTGCGTATATTTCGTCATCGTGCCCCTGTTTGTCTATTATGTCGACGCACTTGCGTGCAACTTCCACTATATCATAGGTTTCTGTGCGCACTTCTTGTATTTCAATTACTTTACCAAGGGAATTTTTTATCAAGGATACCGATTCCGTAAGCTTGGCATCCGGCTCTTTGTCAAATACGAGTATGAGTTTGTCTGGACCCAATCTTGTGCACGCAAGTATTACGGGCTCCGGACTGTAAAGAGTTGCAATTAGCACTTTGCGTGCCCCCTCTATTCTTTCGTTTCCCACGGGAAAAGTCAAGCCAATAGCGTTTATATCGCTTTCCATTTCCACTGTGCGCATTCCATCCATATGCAAAATATATTCCATAAGATATATAATTCTACTTATAAGTAGAAAATCCTAATACAGTCTCTTTTTCCCTGACACTTTATTGAAAAGCGCGAACAGCTCCTTGCATTCCTTTGCAAGCACGCCCTTCCTTATCTTCATGTTGCTTTTGCCAATTCTCTTCATCTGTTCGTTGCTTATTTCAAGCTCGGAAAAGCCGCACCTTTTCGCATCCCGCACTCCTGCCCCGTACGCTATGGTTCGGATTCCCGACCAGTGGATTGCGGAAAAGCACATGGGGCACGGCTCGCATGTCGAGTAAATCGTGCAGCCGGACAAATCCACGGTGCGGCGTTTTTTGCACGCGAGCCGGATGGCATTGACCTCGCCGTGCGCGGTGATGTCCGTGGTTTTCCAAACGACGTTGTGCGCGCAAACGACCACGCGCCCCTTCGCATCCACTATGCACGCGCCAAAAGGGGTCTGCCCCCCGCGTATCCCCTCTCGAGTTTTGGCGATGGCAAGCCGCATGAATTTTTCGTCCTCACGTTTTCCCATGGGATTGCCTCACGGCGTGATGTGCAGTCCGGTTTCGCCCACGCTGTATTCATGCCAGCTTGAAGGCACTCCCACGAGCCCCCGAATTCTCAGCGTGTCCTCTTTGAACTCGATTACGCAATCCATGAGATGCTCCACCATCATTTCCTGCCGCTCGTCGTGCATTCCCTTCTCGAGCGAATACATCGCGGTTGCGCCGGAGCGGCGGAACTTGCCTGTGATGAACTGCAGGAAACGGTAAACGGTGTCGGGCGGATTGGTCTCAAGAAGCGAGGAGAGCGAATGCATCCCGAGCCGGTGGTTGTCCGCGATTTGCGTTATCTGGGACTGGAGTCCGGTGAGCTGCAGGGCTATTTCCGAGAGGTCAGCCGCGCCGCTTGCGTAGGCGACAATTCCCTCGTCCTGCAATCCGGGCTCGAACGTCTTTGAGTAGCAGTCAATCACTTGCAAAAGTCCGGTTTTTTCGTATTCGGAAATGTCCCAGCCGGAATTCCCCATCATGGTCTTCCACTCGGAAAACCCGAAATCGGTAAGCACGAATATTCCGGGGATGTTCATCTTCAGCCCTTCCCACAGGAACTGCATCATGAGCGGTTTCTTCCCGCACAGCGGGGTGCCCACAAGAAGAACGTTGCCGGCAACCGGCAGCCCGCCGCCGAGAACCTTGTCAAGGGTTTTTATCCCCGTGGGCAGCAGCAGGTCGGATGGCATGGCAGCAACTCGCATCAGTTTCAATCTTCCGTTCTTTCAGACGAGAAATAGCGGCTCGCATGTTTATAAAAGTTCTTGGGCTACCCACTTCGGGGAAAAAATGGCAGGCGAAGATGGGCAAAACGCGGCAGGCGGGCAGGGGCAAAAACTCAAGCCCACTGTGCAGCCAGTCAAGCGTGCGGCAAGCGCCATAATGCGCAAGGGCGCGGCTCCCGATTCCGGGCAGCCCCCGGCTCCTGCGCGAGTTCCCTCTGGCATACCCGGGCTTGACGAGCTTTTGGGCGGCGGCTTTGAGGAGTCCAGCACCACGCTTGTGATGGGCAACGCGGGCTGCGGCAAGACAACGCTTCTCGCGCAATTCCTCCGAAACTCCGCGGTTGAGAACGGGGAAGCCGGAGTCTTCCTGTCGTTCGAGGAGGCGAAGGATTCAATCACGCGGCACATGCTTCATTTCGGCTTTGACCTCAAGGCGCTTGAGAGGCGGGGGCTCTTCACGCAGATAAGCTACCGCCCGCACGAAATAAAGAAGCTCGTTGACGAGGGCGGCGGGCTGATACTCGACACGCTCAACTCGCTTGGGGCAAAGCGGCTCGCGATTGACTCGCTCACTTCCTACTCCGTGCTTTTCGACTCGCAATACCGCGCGCGCGAGGCGGAACTGATGCTTTTCGACCTGCTCCGAAAATGGGGTTGCACCACTCTTCTTTCAGCCGAAGGGATTCCATCTTCCAAGGTGCGCTCGACAGCGGGAATAGAATACCTCTCCGATGGCTTGATAGTGATGCATCACCCGCGCATACAGGGGAGCCGCTACCGCGCAATCGAAGTGCTCAAGATGCGCGGCGCGAAATTCTCGGACAAGCTCTGCCCGTTCGAGTTCGTGGACGGGCTGGGCATACGCGTTTATCCCGAGGCGGAAGTGTTCTACAAGATGAAGGACGACTGACTGCTGCCAGATGTGGATTCATCGAATCCGAGTAACCGAATTCTTAAGGTTTATTTGCGGACTGACTACTCCGACTACAAGGAGAACGCAAGCGAATTTCAGCCATGGCGATTCCCTCTTTTTTACTGCCAAGGCCGCATAACTTATTTCCATCCGGACTGATTATTGCTGAAGCGCCGCCCATGTTCATTCCTCCGTCCCTGCCGCAGCGATTTGATGCCACCACATACGCCCGATTTTCGATTGCACGTGCCACTGTGAGCGCCTTCCAATGCGTTATCCTCTTTCCGGGCCAAGCCGCAGGCACGAAAAAAACTTCCGCGCCCTTTTCAGCAAGCCCTTTGCCCATCCCGGGGAAGCGGATGTCAAAACATATCATGAGCCCCATGGCGCAGAGCGGGGTGACTATTGGCATCGCCCTTTTGCCGGGCTTGAAGCATTCGCTTTCCTTCATCGGCTTTCCGGGAAAGAGGTGGTTTTTCCGGTATTTTCCGACCATTTTTCCTTCGGGCGAAAAAACGAAAGCGGAGTTGTATAGCGCTTCTCCCGCCTTCTCCGCGAGCCCGATAACGACATATGCCCTGCATTCGCGCGCGGCTTTTCCGATTGCCCTTGCCGCAAGGTGGTGCGACGCAGCCCTCCTTTTTATTGCAGGAAGGAAGTAGCCGGTATTTGCAAGCTCGGGAAGACAGATTATCTTTGCCCCTTTTCTGGCAGCGCGAAAGATAAGCGCAACCGCCCGCTGGAGGTTCCGGCTTTCGCATTTCGTGCACGCCATCTGGACTGCCGTGACCTTGAAGTTCATAATCCATCAACGTATGATAGCCACTCGGCGTATTTTTCGCCACTTCCCCGCGATGTCCTGAAGAATTCCTGCTTCAACTTTTTTGTGATTTCCCCCGCTTTCCCGTTACCAAGCGTCCTTCCGTCAATCTCGGCAACCGGCACCACTTCGGCGGCAGTCCCGGTAAGGAAAACCTCGTCAGCGGCGTATAGCTGGTCCCGCGTTATGTTCCTCTCAATTACGGACATGCCCATGTCTGCTGCAAGGGAGATTATGCAGTCGCGAGTTATTCCCTCCAATATGGTTTCTGCGGGGGGAGTGGAAATCCTGCTGTTTTTTACAAGAAAAACGTTCTCGCCCGTTGCCTCTGAAACAAGACCGTTCTGGTCAAGGAGCAGCGCTTCGTCCGCCCCGCAATCCGCCGCCTCCTGCTTTGCGAGGATGGAATTCACGTAATTGCCGGTTATCTTCGCCTTGGTCATTGAAGCATTGAGGTGCATCCTTGTAAAAGAGGAGATTTTCAGCTTTATCCCGTCATCGCTGCCGCCTTCTTGCACATAGTTTTCCCATGGCCAGACCGCAATTGCCATATGCGTAGGCACGCCCCGCATGGTCAGGTTGAAGCCGCCGTTTCCCCCGAAAGCTATCGGGCGCACGTAGCATTCCGGCAAGCCGTTTGCGAGTATTGTTTCTATTACGGCGCCTCGGATTTGCTCCTTTGAATGCGCAAGCTCCAGCCCCATTATTTTCGCTGATGCGAAAAATCTGGCAATGTGCTCGTCCAGTCTGAAAACGGCGGAGCCGCGCATTGCCCTGTAGCATCGCATGCCTTCGAATACCCCTGCGCCGTAATGGAGCCCCTGGCTGAGGATGTGCACCGTTGCGTTTTCCCATTCCACGAGCTTGCCGTCAAGCCATATGAACGTTGTTTTTGGAGGCATTGGATCATTCTCCATCAGTAACTGCCCCAAGCGAGGCAGATGATACCTGCTGTACATATTTTTTCAGCACGCCCGATTCGTATTTGGCTTTTGGTGCCTTCCAGCCAGCAAGCCTCCTCCCGATTTCCTCGGCGCTTACCTCAAGCTCCAGCTTGCGGGCTCTTGCGTCAATGAAAACAATATCGCGGTTTTTCACTGCTGCAATCGGACCGCCTGCGAATGCTTCAGGCGCGACGTGCCCGACTACAATTCCGTGCGTGCCACCGGAAAACCTCCCGTCCGTCACAAGGGCTACCGACTCGCCCATGCCCATGCCGACTATAGCCGATGACAGCGAAAGGGTTTCGCGCATCCCAGGCCCGCCCTTTGGGCCCTCGTAACGCAGAACCACCACGTCCTCTTTTTCTATGGCACCTTGCATGAGTGCCGCTACAGCTGCCTCTTCGGAGTCAAAAACCTTTGCCGGGCCCCGGAAGCAAAGGGATTTCTGTGCAAGCCCTGCAGTCTTGCACACCGCCCCGTCAGGGGCAAGGGTGCCTTTCAGTATGACAATGGACCCGACCGGGCTGATGGGATTGCCAAGCTCCCTAACTATTTGCTGGCCGCCCGCAAAACCCTTGGCTTGCGCCAGATTCTGGGAAATCGTTTTGCAGGTAACGCTAATCTGGCTTCCGTCAATCAGGCCGCCCGCAAGCAGCATTTTCATGAGGGCTGGCACGCCGCCTGCGCGGTGCAGGTCCGCAGCGACGAACTTGCCTCCGGGCTTGAGGTCCGCAAGATGCGGGACTTTGTCCGCGGCGCGGTTGAAGTCGTCAAGCGAAAGCTTCACTTTTGCGTCGTGCGCCATGGCAAGCAGGTGCAGCACGGAATTTGTCGAGCCGCCAAGCGCCATGACCACCGCAATCGCATTCTGGAAAGCCTCAAATGTCATTATGTCCCGCGGCTTTATGCCCGCCTCAAGAAGGGAGAGCGCCGCGCCTCCCGCCCTTTCGCATTCCTTCCGCTTCTCATCGCTTTCCGCAGGCATGCACGAGCTTCCCGGCAGGCTCATGCCCATCGCCTCTATCGCAGATGCCATTGTATTGGCGGTATACATGCCGCCGCAGGAGCCACTGCCGCGGCAGGCATTGCATTCTATGCTCTTGAATTCCCCTCTGCTTATGCTGCCTCTCTTGTATTGGCCGACTGCTTCGAATACACTGTCTATGTCAATGTCCCTGCCCCCGCACTTTCCCGGCAGTATGGTGCCGCCGTAAATGAAAACAGAGGGGATATTCAGCTTTGCCATTGCCATAAGGCAGCCCGGCATGTTCTTGTCGCACCCCCCTATCCCAAGCAGGCAGTCGAATCTCTGGGCGTTTGCCACAATCTCTATCGAGTCCGCTATCACCTCTCTGCTTGCGAGCGAGAATTTCATGCCTTCGTGCCCCATCGAAATCCCGTCGCTCACGGTTATGGTGTTGAATATCTGTGGGGCTCCGCCTGCCTTCGCCGCCCCGGATTTTGCGAGCATGGCAAGTCCGTTGAGATGGATGTTGCACGGGGTTATTTCAGACCAGCAGCTGGCAACGCCGACCATGGGCTTTTCAAAATCCTCGTCCGCGAACCCCACTGCACGGAGCATTGCCCGATTCGGCGCGCGGCTGTCGCCTGCCGTTGCGGAACTGCTCAACGCGTTGCGCTTCCCAAAAGCGCCTGATTTTTCGCCTGCCATCATGCCACCTCCATTGCACCGCGAAGCTCCTTGCCGATTTTTTCTATCTGGTGCTGCGAATCGCGCGCTTGGAGCGCTCTGAATTTGGGCAGCCCCACCATGTGTTCTGCCAGCCACTCGCTTGCGAACGTGCCGTCTTCTATGTCGTCAAGCAGCTTGTGCATCGCCTGCCTGCTCTGGTTCCCGACAACCGCCTTGCCGCGCGTCCTTCCGCCGTACCTTGCGGTTTCCGAGACCCTGTTCCACATGAATTCCATGCCGCCTTCCTGCACGAGATCCACTATGAGCTTGAGTTCGTGCAGCACCTCAAAATAGGCGATCTGTGGCGGATAGCCGCGGGAAACAAGCGTCTCAAAGCCAGCCTTTACGAGTTCGGTCATGCCGCCGCACAGCACTGCCTGCTCGCCGAAAAGGTCGCTGTAAGTTTCCTGCTCAAACGTGCATTCAAACGCGCCCGCCTTGGTGAGTCTCATTGCCTTTGCAAGCGCAAGCGCCTTTTCCCTCGCCCTTCCGCTGCAATCCTGATGGACAGCCACAAGACAGGGAACCCCGCGCGTTTTGGCCGCGCCTGCTTTGCCTGAAAACGCGAGGAAACATTCGCGCACTTTTGCCCCGGGTGCCTTTGGCGCAACCATTATCACATCCACGCCTTGAGGCGGCTTGAACAGGCCGTAGGATATGCTGAATCCATGGGAAAAATAAAGGGTCTTGCCTCCTGAAAGATTTGGCGCGATGGACTCCTCGTAAATTTCCTTGTGCGCCATGTCCGGCGCAAGCAGGCATATCACGTCCGACGCCTTCGCCGCTTCCTCCATGGTGGCTACTTTCATGCCGTCGCTTTCCGCTCGCTTCCAGCTTCCGCTTCCCCTCCGCAAGCCAACCACGACATCAAAGCCCGCATCCTTCAGGCACTGCGCCTGTGCGGCGCCTTGGATTCCGTAGCCAAGCACGGCTATTCTGGAACGGCGCATTTCATTCTCCGTATCCGCCCCCACATCGCTGTCATGGTATACTCGCATTCAATCACCCTCGTTTCCCCTTGCGGGAGAAATATCCGATTTCGTTTTGCGCTTTCCTTCTGCAGGTATGCTTTCCACCATCATCGCTTTCCCGCCTTGTCCATGCTCATGCGCGCTTCCCTGCAGCTGGATGAAATCCGCCATTTTTTCAAGTTGGCAGTGCAGATGGCGCAGGGTTTCCTCATCGGCTGCAAATTCCAGCTTGGCTTGCGCCTCGCCTTCTCCGCGCGCCTCCATGGAAAGCTTTTGGATGCGCATGCCCCTGCGCGAGAACAACCCTGCAATCCTCTGCAGGGTGCCGAGGTTGTTTTTCACCGTGAATTCAAGCGTTTGGAGTTTTGCCATGCCTAACACCTGCCGTGCCTGACGCTGAAATAGCCGCCCGCGACTTTCGGGCAGCGCTCGCCAAGAATCATGCGTTCGTTGCTTCCAAGCGGCGGGACCAGCGGCATGCCCCTGTCTTCGGGCGATGCGGCTACGTCAACAAGATAAAGCATGTCGCTTTTCACCGCGGTTTTGAGCGCCTCGCCAAGCTCGGACGGTCTGCCTACCCTCCGCCCGCTGCCGCCGAAAGCCTCTGCCAGCTTCACGAAGTCCGGGGAGCTCCCGAGGCTGGTCGCTATATACCTCTCTCCGTAGAAAAGCTTCTGCCATTGCCTGACAATTGCATACCATCCGTTGTTGACGAGGCATATTGAAACCGGCAGGTTCTCCAGAACGCTGGTTGCAAATTCCTGGCAGACCATGACGAGACTGCCGTCTCCGGCTATGTCAAGCACCGGCTGACCGGGCTTTGCGCACTTCGCGCCTATTGCCGCGGGAAAGCCGAAGCCCATGGTCCCAAGCCCGGCGCTTGTTATGAAGTGGCGCTCGCGCCTCGCCTTGAAGAAATGGGCGGCGAACATCTGGTGGTGCCCGACTTCCGTCGTCACTATGGCATTTTCAGGCAGGTTCTCGTTCAGTTCCTTCATTATCCTCTCCGGTCTTATCGGAACCTCGTCATATCCTATGTCACACGTGCAGGCGCGGTTGAGCATTTTCACCTTGTCCCTCCACGCCGCGCTCGCGCCCGCCTTCTGCCTGCCCCTTACCTGCGCAAGCAGGGCGGAAAGCACTGCCTTCGCATCGCCCCGTATTGCAAGGAAAGCGTCCACATTTTTGTTGAATTCCGACTGATCCACGTCGCAGTGTATTATCTTCGCGTGCGGTGCAAACGAGGCGGGGTCGCCGGTTATCCTGTCTGAAAAGCGTGTGCCGACTGCGAGCAGAACGTCGCAGTTTGCAACCGCATGATTTGTAACCTGCCTTCCGTGCATGCCGAGCTGGCCAAGCGAAAGCGGATGGCAGTCGCTCATGCATCCTTTTGCAGTTATCGTGTTCGCCGCGTAGCACATGAGCGTTTCCGCAAGCGCGGTGAATTGCGCCCCTGCGCCCGCTATCGTCACGCCCCCGCCGGCAAGCATGATTGGCCTTTCGGCTTCCAGGAGCATGCGCGCAGCCTGCCTGATTTTTTCCATGTTCGGCTGCTTCGGCTCGCAGTAATTGAGCGCATGCTCCGAGTAAACGAATTCCGGCACGCTTCCGGTGAGCGCATCCTTCGGCGTTTCCACTGCCACCGGTCCGGGCCTTCCGGTAAGCGCGAGCTTGTAGGCGCTACGCATGGAATATGGGATGTCACCGGCTGCGAGCACCTTGAAGCTGTGTTTTGTGACAGGGATGGTCATGGAAAAAACGTCGGCTTCCTGGAAAGCGTCCTTGCCAAGAAGCGAGGACTGTACCTGCCCGAGAAGTGCGATGACAGGCGTGCTGTCCATGTATGCGTCCGCAAGCCCGGTTGCAAGGTTTGTTGCGCCCGGCCCGCTCGTGCCTATGCACACTCCCGCCTTTCCGCTCGCGCGCGCATATCCTTCGGCAGCATGTGCCGCGCCCTGCTCATGGCGCACGGACACGTGGCGCACGAAGCCCTGCTCCCAAAGCGCGTCGTAAAGCGGGAGGTTTGCGCCTCCAGGTATCCCGAAAACCGCGGACTGCCCTTCTCTCCTGAGCGCTTCCACGAGCGCCTGCGCGCCGTTCATTTTCCCGCCCCCTGCCGCTTCGCATCCAGCAGATTGCAGCCCTGTTCGAAGGCATTCACGCTTGCCACCATTATGTCGGGGCTCGTGCCCATTGCAATCACGCGGTTTTTCATTGAATCCTCAAGGGTTATCCGCACGTCCACCGCGGCATCCGTGTTCTTGGTGTTTATCTGCACGCGGTAATCCACAAGTTCAAAATCAAGGGTCCCATGCACCGCGGCTTTCACGGCATTGGTTATCGCATCCACCGGCCCCACGCCCTTTGCGCTGCTTTCCAGCTCCCTGCCGTGCAGCCGGACTTTCACGGAAGCGCTCGGTTGCCCATGCCGGGAAGTGCTCACGTCAAAATCAAGGATTTCAAGGGCGTGGCCGGTGCCGTTCACCGCCGCACCGCGTTGGAGCGCCTCCTCCACTATAAGCTTCAGGTCGTTTTTTGCGAGTGTCTTTCCTTTCCGAAGGAATTCAAGCGCCTCACCATGGCAGAAACCAAGATCCGGCTTTCCCAACCGCACTCCAAACGCCTTTTCTATCAGCATGCCAAGTTCCTCCGGAGGCGGGGGCGAGCGCACGAGCGTTTCGCCGGATTCGCCGTTCATTTCCGCGCATATCTGGTAGTAGTCATAATCAAGAAGCTTGCGCACCTCGCCAACCTGCGGCTCTACGGTAGGCGGGGATGGCAGCACTTTGAGGATGGAGAGCGGGTCTTTGAGTCCTGCGCCGGTCATCACAAGCACGATTTCCTCGTCTGCGGATACTTGACCCTGCGCAATCATTGCCTGCAGCGCGGCAAGGGGTATTGCCCCAGAAGGCTCGACGAAAATGGATTCCGTTTTTGCGAGCAGCTTTTCTGACTCCAGTATGGCGTGGTCGCTTGCCACGGACGCGCAGCCCCCGGACTCGCGCATTGAGCGCAGTGCCTTGCCCGCATCAGAAGGGTTTCCTACGCACACAGCCGATGCAACCGTGTGGGGCTTGGAAATCCGCGCAACCTTGGCGTTGTTGAAGAACGCGGTTGCAATCGGGGAAACGCTTTCCGCCTGCGCGCCCACGAGTTTGGGGAGGGAATCCACAAGGTCAAAGCGATTAAATTCCCGGAAGCCCTTCCATATCGCGCTTGCGTTAGTCCCGTTCCCAAGCGGCACAATTACCTTGTCCGGGCTGCGCCAGCCGAGCTGCTCGGCTATCTCGTATGCCTGCGACTTCTGCCCCTCAAGTCTGAAGGCATAATCGCCTGCGAGATAGAATGACTTGTCATCTGCAAGATGCACGACTATGCCCGCGGCATCGTCATAGCTGCCCCGCACCTGCACAATTCTTGCCCCAAAGGCAAGCGTTTGCGCCATTTTGCCAAGCGGAGTTCCCTCCGGCACCACCACGTAGCAGGGCAGGCTGGCAACCGAGGAATAAGCGGCAAGACTTGCCGCCATGTTGCCCGTGCTCGCGCAGATTATGTTCCTTGCCCCAAGCTCAATTGCTTTTGTGAGCTCCACCATGGAGCCACGGTCCTTGAAGCCCCCGGTCGGATTCGTGCCCTCGAATTTTATCCATATTGCCCGCAAGCCAAGCAGCTTCTCTAGTTTCCTACAGCGGTAAAGCGGCGTTCCGCCCTCATTGAGCGAAACTATCTTGCGCAGATTCCCAATCGGGTAGAAGTCAATGTATTTTGTCGCGCGCATTGGCGCGCTCTTGAGCACGTGCACGTTCAGCTTTTCCGCAATTTGCTCGTAATCGTATTCCACTTCAAGCGGCTGCCCGCATTTTTTGCATATGGTGTAGCTTTCGCGCTCCGCGCTCTCGCTGCCGCACGAAAAGCATCTCAGCACGTATTTTTCGCTTTTCATCGCAATCATCCAACGAGTTTAAGAAAATCCCTTGCCGCCATTCCCTCCCTTGCGCCCATGCCGGCAGCCTTTGTCGAAACCTTCCGCACTCTTGCATCCAGAAGCTGCCCCAAGCTTGAGACCCCGCAGACTACTGCGGCGCAGTCGCCCTTTGCTTCAGCCGTTTCCATGCTCCAGTATCCGCATGCCACGTAACCTCCGGGCTTCTTCCAGCTTGCCACAAGAAGCAGGGGGGCATTCGGGAGCGCGACAGCCATGCCGGTGAAATCCTTACCTCCTATCCGCATGGCGCGCACCTGCACTGGCTGCGCTGCCTGGCGTTGGGAGACAGGGCATGCGTTGCCTTCCTTGTCATATTCCACTTTTGCGAGCCTGCCAAGTTCCCTCCAAACTGTCGTGGAGGACACCCCCATTTCCCTCGCAATCTCGCGCATTGACAATGACTCGTCCAAGTAAAGATTTGCGGCAATCCTCGCGCGCTCTCCATCCAGTTTGGGCGGCCTGCCCGTAGGCACGCGGCGGGGTTCCTTTTTTTTTTCGCATGAAGCATGACCTCCTTTTGCAGATATTGCAGCACTGGAAAAAAAAAACAAAAAAAAAGATGGAAGGCAAAAGCGCATGGCTTTTGCTGGAGAATTTCCGGAGACCCAAGCAATTGCCAGCCACCCAGGTCAAGAATCAGCTGTCAATAATAATTATGCCCGCAATGCTGGCCAAGGAGGAATTCTTTTTGGTAAATGCTGCATTTGCGTTCATACAAAGCACGTATAAAATTTGAATGCAGGTTGGATATAAACATATGTTACGAAATTATTTTTGTGCCTTAGTTGACCTGGGCGCGGGAAACCCAATGCCTTCAGGCATTGGATGAAAGTGCCACAGCAATCTTATTCTATGAATGAAAAATAGCGTCCAGCGGCGGCGCGGCGCTTCGCGCCGCCATCAGTGTTATCGCCGCCGCCGGAGTTGTCAGCCATGACCAGTGGAAACTTTGCATCTGGAAATCGAAGCGTGGGCTTAAATTAGTTTCATTGGGCGCGTGCTAATTCCGTCTCAGCAGTACATCCGAAGGTAGATGAAAGCGGCATCTGAAAACCTGCAAAAATTCCTCTATGATCGCTCTTTTTCCAATTCAAGGCAGCGTATCCGCGCTGCCTGCCCGTTTTGTAGACTGCCAAA
>Ga0172369_10002069_pt1 | contig 28188 bp, 26 predicted proteins | sample LakKiv25m_FD_114539 | JGI IMG/M metagenome (GOLD analysis project Ga0172369, IMG submission 114539) | Freshwater microbial communities from Kabuno Bay, South-Kivu, Congo - kab_022012_11.25m | ecosystem: Environmental > Aquatic > Freshwater > Lake | place: Democratic Republic of the Congo...
CACCACGTGCTTCAATATACCTTGCCCTTGCTGCAAAGGCATTCGCTTTCATACGCAGAAGAGGCTATGTGATACCTGAAGACGTCCGCAGTGTTTGCCCCGATGTAATGCGCCACAGGATCGGCCTTACATATGAGGCTGAAGCTGAAAATGTTAACCAAGATAAAATAATTGCAGAGATCCTCAATGTTGTCGAGGTGCCATGATAATTACATCTGCTTTTACAGATCGTACCCTCAGGAAGGGTGCTAACTTAATTTTGTTCAATAAGTTGAGAATCAGCAACAGTGGAAGCAACGGAACTCATTAAGAAGGTTAGGCGGATCGAAATAAAGACACGTGGTCTTACCCGTCATATTTTTGCCGGGGAATACCACAGCGCCTTTAAGGGAAGAGGAATTGCCTTTAGTGAGGTACGGGAGTATCAATTCGGTGATGATATCAGAAGCATCGACTGGAATGTGACTGCACGGTTCAACCATCCTTATGTAAGGGTATATGAAGAAGAACGCGAACTTACTGTGATGCTTCTTATTGATGTCAGCGGATCAGGTAATTTCGGAACCACAGCCACCTTCAAAAGGGATCTTATGACAGAAATTGCCGCCGTATTGTCTTTTTCAGCAATTTACAACAACGATAAGACTGGCGTTATTTTCTTCTCCGATAAAGTGGAGAAATTTATCCCTCCGCAGAAGGGAAGATCCCATATCCTTAGAATTATCAGGGAGCTTCTTGATTTTCAGCCATCAAGCAGGTGTACAAATCTGAGCGAACCTTTGAGATATCTCACAAATGGTATCAAAAAAAGATGCACGGCATTCATAATATCAGATTTCATCGCTCCTGAATTTGAGGAAGCACTTAGAATTGCTGCCAATAAACATGATGTTGTAGCACTCAGGATATCTGATAAACTTGAAAAAAACCTTCCCGATATAGGTTTTATTAAAATTACTGATGCTGAAAGCGGTTTGGAAAGATGGATCGACACTTCCTCAAAATATAACAGGAAAGTTTACCAGGATTGGTGGTCACAGCATAATGAAACGCTTAACAGCAAATTCAAAAAATGCGGAGTGGATTTTACAGATCTGAGCACCGGTGAAGATTATGTTAAACCACTCATTAAATTGTTTGAGAGCAGATAGCATATGAAAAAACAATATCTGTATATATTGCTGCTCGTTCTTTCAGTTCCTGTCACCCTGAAATCACAGGATGTCTCAGTCACTGCCACTTTCGATACAACAAGTATCCTGATTGGAGACCAGATAAATTTCTCAGTTACTGTTGAACAGCCCTCTGATATTAAACTGGCGGTTCCTGTTTTCAGTGATACTCTTGTGAAAAACATTGAGATCCTTTCAGGACCTCTTAAAGATACTTCACTTATTCAGGGCAACAGGCTGAAAATAACTGAAAGATACCTTATAACATCTTTTGACTCGGGTTATTACAGGGTCAAACCGGTATATGCCGAACTGAATGATAATAACGGACTAAAAAGATTCTTCTCTGACTATTCAGTCCTTGAGGTCCACCGTGTCAGACTGACTCCTCCGGATACATCAGCGAAAATATTCGATATAAAAGGACCCTACAGAGCTCCCCTGACTCTCGGTGAAATCCTTCCGTGGTTACTTGTTGTCCTGATTATTTCAGCCATCACCTGGCTTATAATAAGACTTGTAAAACTCAACAGAAAATCCAGGGGAGAAAAGACTGCTCCTGTCCTCATAGAACCTGCACATGTGATTGCATTTCGTGAACTGGAAAAACTTAAAAGCGAACAGCTCTGGCAGAGAGGAGAAATTAAAAAATATTACACCCGTCTTACAGAGATTGTCCGCCAATACCTTGAGAACAGGTTTAATGTTTATTCGATGGAAATGACAACCTCTGAAACTCTTCAGGCTCTCGTAATGACAGGATTCAAAAGAGATGAACAATACAACAGGCTTAAATCGGTTCTTACAGCCGCCGATCTTGTAAAATTTGCTAAATATAAACCGGATCCTGATGAAAATGAAAAATGTTTCTCGGATTCATGGGAATTTGTTTCAGGAACAAAAGCTGCTGAACCCAATAAGGAGGTTCCTGCTTCATTAGAAGGGAAGGAGGGACAGGCACATGAATAACATAACATTTGCTAATCCTGCTTATCTTTATTTCCTGATTCTTATTCCGGCCCTCGTCGCATTTTATATCTTCCGGCAGGAAAAAACGGCTGCATCCCTAAGGATCCATTCAACTGAGCAGTTTGGTAAAACAATTCCGACATTCAGGAACTATCTTAGGCATATTTTGTTTGGCATAAGGACGCTCGCTGCCGGATTATTGATAATCGTACTTGCCCGTCCCCAGTCTACCGACAGGTTTCAGAATGTCTCAACAGAAGGGATTGATATAGTAATGGCACTTGATATTTCGGGCAGCATGCTGGCACGCGACTTTAAACCCGACAGGCTCGAAGCTTCAAAAGATGTGGCGACCGAATTTATCTCCGGACGTCCCTATGACAGGATAGGACTTGTTGTGTTCAGCGGGGAGAGCTTTACCCAATGCCCCATAACAACCGACCATGCGGTTCTGGTAAATCTGATGCGTGAGGTCGAAAGCGGCATGATAGAGGATGGTACTGCAATAGGAATGGGACTTGCCAATGCAGTCAACAGGCTCAAAGAATCAGAAGCAAAAAGCAAGGTAATAATATTACTTACTGATGGTGTCAATAACAGGGGAGAAATTGCTCCCGCAACAGCTGCAGAACTGGCAAAGACATATGGAATACGGGTTTATACGATAGGTGTCGGGACCCGTGGAATGGCACCGTATCCTGTCCAGACTCCCTTCGGCATCCAGTACCAGAATATGCCTGTTGAGATTGATGAAGCCATACTTCAGGATATTGCACAAAAGACGGGCGGACGTTATTTCAGAGCCACTGATAATGATAAGCTTGTTCAGGTTTACAATGAAATAGATAAACTTGAAAAGTCGAAGATCGATGTGAAACAGTTCACAAGGAAAGAGGAAAAATACCTCATACCTGCTCTTATTGCTTTCTGCCTCATTGCGCTTGAGATCATCACAAGGAATACTGTAATGAAGGGTCTGACTTAATTAAGGTTAACCATGCAACTTTTCAGATTTGCAAATCCGGAATATCTTTATCTGCTGCTCCTGCTGCCACTGATGATCCTGCTGTTTATAATAAATGCAGTGAGAAGAAGGAAAGCAATTGAAAGACTTGGGGATCGCCAGCTTGTCGGAAAACTCATGCCTGAAGCTTCCGGAACACGTCCCATAGTTAAATTTATCTCTATTCTTATCTCAGTTTCAGCAGCAATAATAATGCTTGCACGACCACAATACGGATCAAAGCTTGAGGAAGTAAAACGTCAGGGTGTCGAGGTAATTATTGCCCTCGACGTCAGCAATTCAATGCTTGCCGAAGATATTCAGCCAAACAGGCTTACCAGGGCAAAACAGGCAATATCCAGGCTTGTCGACAACCTCGATGACGATAAGATTGGACTTATTGTTTTCGCTGGCGATGCATATACACAAATCCCGGTAACTACTGATTATGTCTCCGCCAAAATGTTCCTGTCGACAATAAATCCTGAAATGGTTCCAAAACAGGGCACTGCTATCGGTGCGGCAATAAAACTTGCCGCTAAATCGTTCACCCCTGGGGAGAGTAAAAGCAAAGCTTTGATAATCATTACCGATGGCGAAAATCATGAGGACGACCCTGTTGCAGAAGCCGGCGAAGCCTCAAATGCAGGTATTGTGATCCACACTATCGGTATTGGCTCTGCAGAGGGAGTTCCGGTTCCCGTAATTACAAACGGCAGACGGGATTATCTCAAGGACAGGGAGGGTTCAACGGTTATTACAAAGCTTGACGAGGATATCCTGAAGAAAATAGCTGTCGAATCAGGTGGAAGTTATATCAGGGCCAGTAATTCCAATATCGGCCTTGATGAAATATTCCGCGATATAAAAGGAATGAAGAAAGATGAAATTGAAAGTACAGTATATACAGAATATGATGATCAGTTTCAGATGTTTTCCGGTATCGCACTCTTCTTTCTTCTCCTTGAGTTCATAATAATGGACAGAAAGAACAGAAGGTTGCAGAATGTCCGTTTGTTCAGATTTAAAATTTGACTATCATTGATAAAGATATGCGGTCCGTATCATTTAAAATAAGTTCGTATACATTGTCGCTCTCAATTATTCTGTTCCTGCTGAACCTTTACTGCCTGCCATTATCGGCACAGGCTGACAGGAAATACATCCGCCAGGGTAACAGGCAGTATGAAAAGGAAAAGTATTCCGAATCGGAAATACTTTACAGGAAAGCCGCTGACAGGAACAAAGGATCGGCCGATGCGGTATTCAACACAGGCGATGCCCTTTACAGACAAAAAAAATATGAGGATGCCAGCCGTCAGTTCATCGAAAACAACAAGATGTATGAGGATAAGGACAAAAAATCGGCAAGCCTTTATAATCTCGGAAACTCGCTTCTGATGGCAAACAAGCTTAAGGAAAGCATTGAGGCCTATAAAAGTTCACTCAGGTTAAAACCTGATGATCATGAAGCAAAGTATAACCTGGCATATGCCCAGGACCTTCTGAGAAAACATGAGCAACAGCAACAGCAACAGCAACAGAACAAGAACGAACAAAATAAAGATACAGACAAAAAGGATGATCAGAAGAAGGATCAGAACAATGATAATCAGCAGCAGGATAAGCAAAAACAAAATCAGCAGGATCAGCAGCAGGATAAGCAAAAACAAAATCAGCAGGATCAGCAGCAGGATCCTCAGGCTATATCAAAGGAAGATGCAGAACGTCTGCTGAATGCCATCGCAAATGATGAAAAAAATGTGCAGGAAAAAGTAAAACTTGCAAAAGCTGCAAAAGCCAAGGTAAAAACTATCAAAAACTGGTAATTTGGCACAATGAAAAAATTTCTATTTACACCGGTTCTTTTTTTTCTGATCTGCTTCAGGACAGTGGCACAGGAAATTTCGGTTGTCGCCGATTATCCCGGAGTGGTAAGCACCGGCCAGCAGTTTGCCGTCTCCTGGACAATAAATGCCGGTGGAGGAGATTTCACGGAACCATCTTTTACGGGCTTCTACAAACTTATGGGGCCACAGACCTCCTACAGCTCAAGCACCCAGATAATAAATGGTAAAATATCAAGGGAAACAACATATACATATGTTTATTACCTGCAGGCAATGACTCCTGGAAAATTTGTGATTCCTCCTGCAGGTTACAGGATTAAAAATAAGACATATTACTCCGATTCATTGAGGATAGAGGTGACAGGAAGCAGAACAACCCAGCAGGGTGCAGCCGGAAGATCAGCTCAGAGTGCCCAGGATGAAGATGTTGCCACAGATGATGATATATTCGTGAATCTTATCCTCGACAAAAAAGAGGTTTTCATCGGACAGCATATTGTTGCAACAGTAAAGATCTATTCGAGGGTCGATATCTCAGGGATCAATGAAATTAAATACCCCGGATTTGAAGGATTTCTCAAAACAGATCTGGAAACTCCCCAGCTTACCTCACTGAGACGCGAAAAAATAAACGGCAGGTTGTATGGCACTGGTATTGTCCAGCAGTTTCTTCTTTATCCGCAGAAACCAGGTGAGATAACTATCGATCCCGTACAGATTTCAGTTCTCATACAACAGAAATCCGGTCAGTCCGATCCTTTCTTCGGCGACTTTTTCCAGACCTACACAACAGTCCCAAAAGCTATTTTTAGCAAAGCTCTCAAAATAAAGGTAAATCCACTTCCGGGAACAAAACCTGATGACTTTTCAGGTATTGTTGGCAAGGCTTCGATAACAGCAACCCTTAATAAGGATTCTGTAAATGTAAACGACGCTGTCAATTTGAAAATAGTTATCTCCGGCTCTGGCAACCTGAAGCTTGCCAATGCTCCGGTAATAAAAATGCCTGCCGATGTTGAAGTATATGACCCTAAAGTAACTGATAACCTGAAAAATAGTTCCGGAGGCACATCAGGACAGAAGATTTTTGAATATCTCCTGATTCCCCGTCACTACGGTGAATTTAAAATTCCGCCTTCAAAGTATTCGTATTTTGATCTGTCAACACGAAAATATGAAACACTCACAATACCCGAAATCAGCTTCTATGCCCGAAAGGTAAACGATCAGAATACCGGCATAACTGTCTATGGAGGTGTATCTAAAGAAGATGTCAAATACCTGGGAAAGGACATAAGATTTATTAAATCGGATCCGGGAACACTTAAGAAAACAGGAAATCTCATTGCTGCAAAACGCTCATTCTATACTTTTTATGCTTTCGCCCTTCTTCTCTTCTTTGCAGTTCTTTTCCTGAGAAGAGAACATATACGTCGAAACTCCGATCTGATATCCGTTAGAAACCGAAAAGCAGGAAAAATAGCAGTAAGGAGACTGAAAGAAGCGGAAAAATGCCTTAAGGAAAAACAGACTGAAAGATTTTATGAGGAAATGCTCAAAGCAGTTTGGGGATATCTCAGCGACAAGTTGAACATACCTGTCTCGGAACTCACAAAGTCAAATGCTGTCCAGTCACTTGCTGTTAAAGGAATTCCCCAGGAAGAAATCAATACTATCGCATCTATTATTGATAAATGTGAGTATGCAAGATATGCACCATCATCATCTTCAGAAGAGGCTGAGAAAATATATGAAGGAGCATCAGGCTTTATCAGGTTCGTTGAAAACTCAATCGGATAAAAAATGAAGACATTTAAAAAATATTTTCTGACCGCCCTGCTGATTATAATTGCTATTTCAAAGGGTGAATCACAGGATGACCACCTTGCAAAATTCAGCAAGGGCGTCGAATACTATTCTGCCTCGAATTATCAGGAAGCGCTAAAGGAATGGACTGACCTTTATAATACCGGATACAGGTCCGCCACATTGAATTACAATATAGGTAATGCATATTTCAAACTGAATAATGTCCCGGGAGCAATATTGTTTTATGAACGTGCTCACCTTCTCAAACCCGCCGACAGCAATATAAACTACAACCTCCAGATAGCAAAATCGTTGTGTGTTGATAAATTCGAGTCCATCCCGGAACTGTTTTTCATCCGATGGTATAATTTCCTTGCATTGCTCGCCCCGACAAACCTTTGGGCCGTTATCAGTATTGTAACATTTGTTACATTTTTGATACTGCTTTCCATATATATTTATTCCTCAAAATACAGTGTCAAAGTTTTATGTTTCTGGGCTGCGATACTGCTATTCATAGTTTCTGCTTCATCCTTCAGCTTTGCACAGCGAAACAGGACACTGGTTTACGACAGTAAAAGAGCAGTTATTTTTTCTCCTGTGGTCAATGGGAAAAGCTCTCCTGACTCAGGAGGAACAGATCTTTTTGTTCTCCATGAGGGATCAACAGTTTCGGTCGAGGATATGGTGGGAGACTGGTATGAGATAAGACTGTCGGACGGCAACAAGGGATGGGTCCCTTCAGAAAGCCTTACAATTATTTAGAAAAAGAATTTTGCAAATATGAATAAAAAACAGATTAACAGCAGCCGCATGCCCGTATACCGGGATGCCGGGTTCGAGCTGTATGATGCTGCGACGACAAAGGAAGCATTTGCAAAGGAAACCGAAAATGAAAGAATCCCTGATTTTTATATCTATTCCAGATACAGGAACCCTACCGTTACAGCAGCCGAGGACGAAATAATAAAGCTTGAAAAATGCAAATGGGCGCTGCTTACACAATCAGGTATGTCGGCAATAGATACTGCTTTATCCGTTTTCCAGAAAGGTAACCAAACCAGACCATGGCTGTTCTTCAGTGAAATCTATGGTGGAACAATATCATACACGGAATCCGTTTTAAAAGGCAGAAGGGGCCTGCAGGTGCATTCTTTCTTCCCGTCAGGGGAAAAGTATGACAACTATGCCTTCGACAGAATAATGGCCGAAACAGCCCCTGAGATCGTTTATGCGGAGATCATCTCTAACCCGATGCTTATCGTCACTGATCTCAGATATGTTATAGATAAAGCCCATAATAACGGTGCGAAAGTCATTGTCGACAATACCTTCTCAACTCCCTTGCTTTGCCATCCGCTCGAGCTGGGAGCCGACCTGGTTATTCACAGCGCGACAAAGTATTTTTCGGGACATGGTAACATTATCGCAGGTGTCGTCTGCGGAAATGATGAGTTACTTATGAAACAGGCCCTCGAATACAGAAAATTTGTAGGGCATATGTTATCACCCGATGATGCCTACAGGCTTACCACTCAGATACAGACATTACCGCTGAGATTCAGACAACAGTGCATAAATGCGGAGATGATAACCGGACTTTTGAGATCCCATCCTGCAGTAGGCAAAGTCTGGTATCCCGGGCTGGAATTACACCCCACACATGCCGAGGCCCTGAAGCTCTTCGGTACAAGAGGATTCGGCGCCATGGTGACAATGGATTTTGCCGGAGAAACAAATGAAGAGAAAAAAACCAGGCGCGACGTCTTCATTAAAACCGTTTCGGACGAAATAAAGATAATCCCTTCTCTGGGGGATCCGAAAACAATTATCATGCCTGTTGAATCAGTATGGGGAGCAAAATACCCCAATCCGGGAATTGTGAGAATATCAGCAGGATTTGAAGAGACTGCCGTTCTGGCAACTACTATAGCCGAAGGGCTAAAGGCTGCAGCAGTTATTTGAAAAATTACTACTGCCAGTTTACCGGTTCTATCCCATTCTTTTTCAGGTATTCATTGCACCTGCTGAAATGCCTGTTCCCAAAAAATCCCTTTGAGGCCGAAAGAGGGGAGGGATGGACAGATTCAAGAACAAGATGCCTTGACCTGTCTATCGATTCCCCTTTTTTTTGTGCATAGGCTCCCCATAGAAAAAAAACAAGATGATCCTTTTCACTGTTCAGCTTACTTATCGCGCAATCAGTAAACTCCTCCCATCCTTTTTTCTGATGCGATCCTGCATGATGAGCCCTTACTGTAAGGGTAGCGTTAAGGAGAAGAACACCCTGTTCTGCCCATCTTGTCAAATCCCCCGACTTTGGACGGGCTATTCCGAGATCATCCTCTATCTCCCTGAAAATATTTATCAGACTGGGAGGAAACTCAATACCATCTCTTACTGAGAAACATAGACCATGTGCCTGACCCGGACCATGATAAGGATCCTGACCAATTATGACTGCTTTGACCCTGTCGAAGGGACAAATATTGAAGGCATTGAAGATAAGAGATCCCGGCGGATAAACGGTTGTCCTTTTGTATTCATCCCTTACAAAATCAATCAGCCTGATGAAATAGTCCTTTTCGAACTCATCCTTCAGCCGCGATTTCCAGCCTGACTCCATCTTAACTTCCATGCCTGAAAATTACTAAAATCACAACCTTTAAACAAAATGGACTGATGTTTTTGCACCAGTCCATACACGATTATCTACCCGCACTACCTAAAACTAAAGAAACTAATCAATAATCAACATATATATGATCAAATTTAAATTAAAATATATATCAATAGTACAAAACATAAACTTTTTTGACCAATATGTTAATAATATTTATCAACATGTTTTCATCCGGAATTCTTAAATTTGAAATAAAAACATGGCCACGGAAACAGAACGTAAATTTCTGGTTAAAGGAGAATTCAGACATCTTGCATCAGATAAAAAACATATTACCCAGGGTTATATTTCAGTCGATTCAGGAAGGGTAGTTCGTGTAAGGATCTCAGATAACAGATCATATATAACAATAAAATCATCATCGGGTCAGACAGGAATAACAAGAAGTGAATGGCAATACGATATACCACTGAGTGATGCATTGGAGATATTGATGATTTGCCTTCCGGGACGAATTGAGAAAACCAGATATATTGTTCCATTCGGCTTACATACGATCGAAGTTGATGAATTCCATGGAAAGCATGAAGGACTTATTCTTGCGGAAATAGAGCTGGAAAATGAAAAGGAAATGTTCGAAAAGCCCGACTGGCTTGGAGAAGAAGTAACAGGAAGACCTGAATATTATAACTCAAATATGATATGATAAATCTTATTTCTTGAATACAAAATAGACGGCAAGTACAAGAAAGAAAAACCCTATAAGATGATTCAGTCTGAAATGTTCATCCCTGAAAACGATCAGTGTAAAACCCGTAAAAACCATTAGTGAGATAACTTCCTGTATCACTTTTAATTCCACAAGTGAAAAAGGTCCGTCATTCCCTTTAAAGCCTATTCTGTTCGCAGGTACCTGTAGAGTATATTCAAATAATGCAATTCCCCACGATAGTAGGATTACCGCAAGAAGGCTCAGGTTCTCAAATCTGCTTATAGTCTTAAGTTTAAGATGCCCGTACCATGCAAAAGTCATGAATGTGTTTGAAGCAATAAGAAGCAGAATTGTATATAATCCTTTCATTTAATTTTGAACTGAATTAATGAAATTTTCAGAGTGTCTTCGAATAGATCTGTTTTGGATCGCCAGGTCCGTAAAAATCCCTGAGACTGGCTGCAAGCTCATAACCGTTTCGTTTATAAAAGCTTTCTGTCGGAGAATAAAGAGGCCTTCCCGATGTTTCTATCCAGAGAATCTTGCCTCCGCGTTTCCTCACATCTTCCTCGGCTGCCCTGAGTAATAATGTTCCGAGTTTCTTATTTCTCGAATTATTGTGCACAGCTATCCAATAGAGGTCCCATGAATGTACTGAAAAAGAATTTTTACCATAATTGGCAAAGGCAATAAGACCATCTTCATCAATGACTTTCAACCAGTAATAACCACTAGCATTGCTACCCTTTTCAAGAGTTTCATCCGCTATTTCAAGAGCAGTCTGAATCTCAAATTCATAAAAGAAATCAGTCGATCTCAGGATCCCTTCAATATATTTCAGGTCTTCCTTTGTTATCCCTGCGGAAATCTTTGTCATTTTATTTCAATGATTTAAATCCGAAATGATTCTTTTCAGCACCTCGGTGATTGGGATCCCTGCCTGAGTAGTGGCAGCAACCAGACCACTGTCGGGCGACATACACGGATTGGCATTGACCTCAATCACATACGGATTGTCATTATTGTCAACTCTCATATCAACCCTGGCATAACCCTTTAGCCCGAAAACCTCCCAGCACCGCCTTGCAATTTCCCGGATCCTGTTGATAAGTACCGGATTAAGCTTATCGCCAGGAAAATCCCTTATGGTATTTTCATATTCGAAGCTGCCTTCAATCCATTTTGCTTTGAAGTCCACTATTCGCGGCCGTGAATCATCAAAATTGTAAAAAACCATTTCTGCAGGAGGCATTACCTCTGGTCCCGTATGATCGTGCAAGACACTGATATTGAATTCTCTTCCATCAATGTAATCCTGAATAATCCAGTGTGAGTCATCATATCCTGCAAGCTTCTCCTTTTGGCTTTCATCAAATGTAAAGACAGAATCCCCTGTTATGCCAAGAGAACCTTCTTCCCAGACAGGCTTGATGATATACCTTCTGCCAGGCTTCATCAAATTGCGTTCCGAAGGCAAATATGATGCAGGCGTGCTTATATTCCTTTCCTTAAGGATTTTGTAGGTAAGGGCCTTACTCGTCGTAATGAACATAGCCTCAAGCGGATTGCCTGTATAAGGTATTGAGTAAAGGTTCAGAAGCGCCGGGATGAAATAGCAGAGCTCCCCCTTGTTGTTGATAGATTCGACAAGATTAAATACAAAATCAGGTTTTTCGGAAACAAGAATCCCGATTTCGTTCATAAAATCAGCGGTTATGCCTTTTCTGTATGTTGCAATACCTATAAGATTGAGGTTTTCTTCGATATATTCAACCTGGTCGAGTACATCCAGTTCATCAGGCAGGGCGTTTTCCCTGGGCTGATTGAATAATATGCAGCATTTTTCCATTTTCATGAGCTGAGATGATGACGTTTGATTGATGAATTCACTATCAAAGCTATAAGTTGCTGGTATTCAATGCCCGCCATCCTCGACAAAATTGGCAGATCAGAATGTACAGGATGAAGGCCTGCAAGAGGATTTACTTCCATAAAACAAATCCTGCCATTCCTGTCAGCCTTTACATCAACCCTGCCTGCATCAACTCCGCCAAGTGCCTTCCATACATCAAGTGCTACCCGTTTGCATTCATCTGCAAAATCACCGGGCATAGGGGTATACTTGCAATAGATCTGATAGTTTTCTTTGAATTCAACTGAATAGGGGAGGTTATCCCTGCATTCTATCTCCATCCCACCAATTGCTGTTGCACCATCACCCGAACCAACTATACCGACAGTAAATTCCCGTCCCGGAAGGTATTCTTCAACAAGTGCAGGCTGATTAAACCTGCCAAGCAGATATGCTGCCATTTCCCGAAGCTCCTTTTTATTCCTTACCAGACTCTTTTCTGTGATACCTTTCCCTGTACCTTCAGAAACTGGTTTTATGAAAAGAGGATATTCAAGGTTGCACTTATCCAAATCTTTCCTGTTACTTATCAACATTCCAGGGCTGACCGGAACACCGGCCGCAGAAACAATCAGACGGGTAAGATGCTTGTTCAGGGAAATACCCATTATAACAGGTCCGCTGAAAACATAGGGAATCCTGTACTGATCAAGAATAGCCGGAACAACCGATTCCCTTCCGTCACCATATAATCCTTCCGCTATGTTGAACACAAGATCCCATCTCTTGCCTGCCGACAGTGCCTCAATAAGCTGGAAGCAGTTACCCACGGGTTCAGTTTCGAAACCCATAGCCTTCAATGCGCCTTCAATTGCATCAACGGTATCCTGCTTGTCAAATTCGGCGGTATCCTCCATAGAAAACCCCCGGTCGAGGTACCAGGACCGCAGATCATAAGTCAATCCGATTTTCATCTGTAATGGCTTACTTTTCAGGATATTCACATGTAATACCCTTGTAATTACGCAGCACAATATGCTCGCTGTTGTGCTCCACAACATAATCGGGAAGAAGAGGAATTTTGCCTCCCCCACCAGGGGCGTCAACAACGAATGTCGGAACGGCATAGCCGCTTGTATAACCCCTGAGGCCTTTTATAATCTCAAGCCCTTTGGCTACTGTCGTTCTGAAATGACGCGAACCCGGTATCAGATCACACTGGTACAGATAATATGGCCTGACCCTTACCTTCAGAAGCTTATGCATCAGTTCCTTCATTACCGCGACATTGTCATTTATGCCTTTAAGAAGAACTGTCTGGCTCCCGAGAGGAAAACCTCCGTCAGCAAGCTTATTGCATGCATTTGCACACTCTTCCGTTATTTCATACGGATGTGAAAAATGAAGGCTGAGGAATACTGGATGGTATTTTCTCATCACATTGATCAATCCGTCAGTAATACGCTGTGGTAGTACTACAGGGGTCCTCGTTCCAATACGGATCATCTCAACATGTTCAATTTTCCTGATATTATAAAGTATATAATCAAGCGTCTCGTCAGTCAATGTCAACGGATCTCCGCCACTGATAAGAACATCCCTTACTTCTTTATGCGAAGCTATATAACTGAATGCTTTTTCAAAATCCTGCCTTCCCAGCTTATCAAGCCTTCCCACCGAATGCGACCTTGTACAGTACCTGCAATAGTTCGAGCAGACCTGCGTCACGGTGAAAAGAACCCTGTCGGGGTACCTGTGAACAATACCCTTGACCGGAGAAAAGGATTTCTCATGCAGGGGATCTGATTGTTCACTTGGCGACACAAGAAGTTCTTCTACAACCGGCACCACATTCCTCCGAAGCGGATGACCGGGTTTTGAATCATAAATCAGTGATGCAAAATACGGAGTAATCCTCAAAGGTAGACGGCCCTTAAGATTGTTGATAGCCATTATCTCCTTGTCGGACAGTTTCATGATCTTCTTCAGCTCTTCGATACTTGTATAAGCATTGCGAAGCTGCCACTTCCAATCATTCCAGGATTCGATAGTCGTTAGGGGGAAGTACCGGTGCATAAATTCCGAACTCCGGTTGCTAACTAACTGGTTGGGGATTACATCTTGCGAAAAAATCGTGGTTTTCGCGCCAGGCTCTTCATCAGAAGAGCAACCCACGAGGCGACCCTCACCGTGGAGGGTTGTAACCTCATTATTGTTAGCGTTCATAACGGTTGATGAAATTAATCATCAGTTGCTGAATTTTTCTTGTTTTTAAAAGTTTTGGTTACTAAAAATTTGGACGAAAATATAATTTCTGATGATACATTGTACTTTCTGACCTCTTTAAATATTAACATGGCTGGTAATTTATTAACAGATTTAGACAGGTCCTTGTAATACACATGGCCTTATATCATTGCATAACAATGTTTTAAGTACCAAAATAGCATTTCGTGATTTGCATAAATCACCATCACTTTCTTGTTTCAGAGTATTCTTTTTTGATCCACGGTCTGCTAATAAATTCATGCCTTCAATCATTCCTCTGTTTTACTTTTTTTAAGCTACCGGTTCTGCAATAATTATGCCATTGTTATGAACAGAAATTACTGTATACCGATTTGAAAAAGACATGCATTATAACGCATATGTTTCAGATTAATTATAAATATTAAAAAAAATCCTGATCACTTATGTTAATTATTGTGGATCAGGACTTTAAGAAGTTGTGTTATACTATTTTATCTCTTCTGAAATGTCTTTTTTGCTTCTGTTCTGTTTAATTCTTGAATGTTTCCGCTTTTGATCAAGCCGTCTGACAACAGATTCTCCTGTCGGCATTGTTCTGATCCTGTCTGGTTTTTCGGTAAGTGCTGCAGCCAGAATCTGGAGTAACTTTTCAATGGCCTTTTCTCTGTTTCCCAATTGAGTACGTTGCGACTGCGACCTTATTACGAGTTCTCCTGACTGACTTATTTTTCTCCCAAGCTTCATCAGCAACACTTCCTTTTCATATTGAGAAAAAACATCAGAATCTAATATATTGAACCTCAATTCGATCTTTGTATTGACCTTGTTGACATTTTGTCCGCCCGGACCACTGCTTCTTGAAGCAATAAATGTGAACGCGGATTCCGGTATACGCGATTTTAGATCTTCTGCTGTCAAAGTAGTTGTTATTCCGTCAGTTCAAATACATATTCTCCTGATCCTGCAGATATCTCGATACGTTTTTCCCTGGAATTTCTGACAACAGTAAACGGTTCTTTTGCCTGGTTCGTTTTAGTCCCTGACACCGCTCCTGCATATTTCATATTTGACAGGTCATCGGTGGGAAGTAGTATCTTTGCCGTGGTATTTACAGGGATTTTAACAGTTAAAAACAGTTTGCCGTCTTTTCTTTCCCACCCCGATGATATCTGTCCATACGGGCTTTCAAATGTTGCCCTGGAGAAGTCGAGCTTTTTAGTGACATGAGGATAGAAAATTATTTCCTTATATCCCGGTTTTGCATAGTTTATCCCTGCCGAGCTTTTATACATCCAGTCTCCGATTGCACCATAGGCATAATGGTTAAACGAATTCATGCCTGCATCCTGAAACGTGCTGTCGGTTTTCTGCCCATCCCATCTTTCCCAGATAGTCGTTGCACCCATTTTTACAGGATATAGCCACGACGGATAAGTTTCCTGCAGGAGAAGGTCATATGCTACATCCGCATAGCCGTTCATAGTGAGTACATGACAGAGATAAGGTGTTCCCAGAAATCCGGTCGAAAGATGGTTCCTTCTGCTTTTAATATCATCTGCAAGAAATTTTGCAGCTTTCGGCCTCAGATCTTCAGGTAGCAGATCAAACATCAGTGCCAGTACATAAGATGTTTGTGAATTGGTTCCAACACGACCGGCCGGAGTCACATATTCCCTGTTAAAAACTTCTTTGATCCTATTGTAAATGCCCGTATATAACTGCTCATCTTCTGTCCTGCCAAGTTCCTTTGCTGCTTTGGCAAGGATACCGGAAGAATATGCATAAAAGGCAGTCGATATAAAATCATGTTCTGTGAAGCCATCTGCTTCCGAATGATTGTTTACAGGGGGATGGTAAAACAGCCAGTCACCATATTTGCTGCCTCCCTTCCAGATAAATGAATCGCCTGCTTTTGCACGGATATATTCAACCCATGCCTTCATGCTTGGATACTGGTTCTCCAGAAGCTGCCTGTCACCGTATACCTGGTAAATGTTCCATGGTACAATTACTGCTACGTCGCCCCATCCTGCGGATGGCTGGGCACTCTTTGCATTCTGCGGGTTAAGAACATCAGGTATCACATCCGGTACTTCTCCTCCCGGTTTCTGGTCAAGGGCAACATCCTTCAGCCATTTTGTAAAAAATGCTGCCACATTAAAATTAAAGGCTGCCGTATTGCTGAACGCCTGGGCATCGCCTGTCCAGCCAAGCCTTTCATCTCGCTGGGGACAATCAGTCGGTACATCAACAAAGTTGCCCTTCTGCCCCCACTGAATATTATGCTGAAGCTGATTGAGAAGTTGATTGGAACTTGTGTATGTTCCGGTAACAGGCATGTCTGAATGAACAACAACTCCTGTAATGTTGTCAGTGGTAAGCTCTCCCGGAAATCCGGTAACCTCAACATACCTGAATCCCATAAAAGTGAACCTGGGTTCATATGTTTCCTGCCCCTCTCCCGAAAGTGTATAGGTAAGCTGGCATTTTGCACTTCTGAGGTTCTTTGTGTAAAACTCTCCGAATTTATCCAGAACTTCGGCATGCCTGATTGTAACAATTGATCCTTTCGGGCCTGAAACTTTTAACCTTATCCATCCAACCATATTCTGACCCATATCGACAAGAAGACTCCCCTTCGGCGAACGGAATACCCGTACAGGCTTGATCTCCTCAATCTTTCTTATCAGCGCCCCCTGTGAAGCGATTATATTATTCTTATAGTTTCCGGTTTTAACCGGCTTCCAGTTGCCTTCATTATAATCAGGCAGGTTCCACCCTGTCAGTTTGCGTGTTGCATCGTATGTCTCTCCGTTATAAATATCATTCATTCTGATGGCTCCGTCGTTGTTGCATTTCCATGTACCATCGGTAACGACCATCGATTCTGTTCCGTCAGTATAGGTTATCTTCATATGCATCAGCAAACCTAGTCTCTTGCCGTACACAGCCCAGTTGTTGCCCCAGGCAAGTGTTCCCCTGTACCAGCCATCGCCCAGTACGGCACCAACCGCGTTTTTGCCTTTAACTACCTGGTTTGTAACATCATATACCTGGTACTGAAGCCTTTTCCCATATGAAGTCCAACCCGGTGTAAGTACCTGGTCTCCAACTTTTTTTCCATTCAGATGAAGTTCGTAGAATCCATGTGATGTCACATACACCACCGCCCTGGCGATATTTTTGTCAATAATAAATTCTTTTCTGAAATGAGGTGAGGGAGAATATCTGTTTGTGTCGCTTTCCATTTCAATCCAGTTCGCCTTCCAGTTTTCCTGTTTAAGCAATCCTGTCTCCCAGAATGCAGTTGAGCTCCATTTCGAGGATTTTCCCCTGTTGTCCCAGACCATTACCTGCCAGTAATATCGCTGCCCTGGTTTCAGATCATTACCCTGATAGACGACAAGAACCGATTCACCCGAAGGAACTTTACCTGTATTCCAGACGATTCCGGATCCGGAAAATTTCGGATCGGTTGAGACCCTTATTGAATATGCCGTTTGCAAAATATTGTTTCCAGTGCTCTTTATTTTCCAGGAAAATCGTGGCTGCCGGGCATCAATACCAACAGGATTTATCCTGTGTTCACAGGAAAGATCATAAACACTCAGGTCCTGCGAATGCAAAATTGCAGGGATAAACATCAGAAGGATAAAGAGTTTTACTGATTTCATATCAAATAATTAAGATTATGGATTTAAGATTTGAAATTTATCTAATTTTAATCGAAACAAAAAAGGTAAAATAGCTATTTTTATTCTCTTAAACTACACCCTAAAACCAATTCATTAAATGAATCCGATTGCAGGAATTCTTTTGATAGCCCTTGGCAGCATTGGCGCTGCCAGTTTTTATGTTCCATTCAAGAAAGTCAAAGAGTGGGCTTGGGAGTCGTACTGGATAGCCCAGGGAGTGGCAGCCTGGCTTATTGCGCCATGGCTGTTTGCCTTGATCTTTGTTCCTCATGGCGAACTTATTCCTATCTTAAGAGAGTCACCATCTTCAGCCAAACTGATGTCAATGGTTTTTGGAATTTTGTGGGGATTCGGAGGACTTACTTTCGGATTGAGCATGCGTTATCTCGGAGTGGCCCTTGGACAGAGTATTGCACTTGGATTATGTGCAGCTTTTGGCACAATAATACCTGCAGTGGTGTCAGGACAAAACCTGTTTTCATCCCGTGCAGGCATATTAACACTTGCCGGTGTTGCAATAACAGTTGCCGGCATCGCAATCATAGGTTATGCAGGAGCATTGAAAAGCAAAAACCTTACCGAAGCTGAGAAAAAAGCCGCAATAAAGGAATTCGCACTTAAAAAAGGCATACTGATAGCTATATTCTCCGGTATTATGAGCGCCTGTTTCAATTTTGGATACGAAGCCGGAAAACCGATAGAAAATGTTGCGCTTGCACATGGTACAAATCCACTTTTCCAGAAGAATCCCTCACTTATTTTCATCCTTCTTGGAGGATTCATTACCAATCTGTTATATTGTGGATACCTGAATATAAAGAATAAGACATACAGGGATTACCTTAGCGTTTCCTCCGGAGTTTTATTTAATAACATTGCATTTACCTTTCTTGCAGGTTTTCTCTGGTTCCTCCAGTTCCATTTCTTCGGAATGGGATCGAGCAAACTTCCCGAAGGAATGGCTGTTTTCGGATGGAGCATCCTGATGGCCCTCAATATTGCAATAAGTAATATCTGGGGGATACTCCTCAGAGAATGGAAGGGAGCGAGCAGGCAGACAATCCTTGTGCTGATTGTTGGTATTTTAGTGCTTATTCTTTCGACCTTTGTTGTTAAATTAAGCTGAAATGGCTATGAAAAGATTTGGCTTTAAAATGAAACTTAATCCAGGCTTCAGGGATGAGTACAAAAAGCGCCATGGCGAAATATGGCCCGAACTGGTAAAATTGCTTAAAGAACATGGAGTTGGGAACTATTCCATCTTTTTCGATGAAGAGACAAATATTCTTTTTGCCTACCAGGAACAAAAAGGGGAAACTTCCTCCCAGGACCTTGGCGAACAGGAAGTTGTAAAAAGATGGTGGAAGTATATGTCGGACATAATGGAAACAAATCCCGATTACTCTCCTGTAACAGTTCCTCTCGAACAGGTTTTCTTCATGGAATAAAACGTTTACACCTACTAATACATTACTAAAATGAATAAAGATCTTATCAGGAAATCATATCAGCTTGCAAAAGAACAATATGCTGAAATTGGCGTTGATACTGAGACTGTACTGAATCAGCTTGATGACATAGCTATTAGTCTTCACTGCTGGCAGACAGATGACGTCGGAGGTTTTGAAAAAGAAGGAGCGGAACTTGGCGGAGGCGGCATTCAGGCAACCGGAAACTACCCCGGAAAAGCAAGGACAATAACTCAGATGCGCGATGATCTCGATAAGGTCATGTCCCTCCTCCCGGGGAAGCAAAGACTAAGTCTTCATGCCATATATGGCGAGTTTGAAGATAAAAAGGTCGACAGAGACCAGATCGAGATCAAACATTTCCAGGGATGGATCGACTGGGCAAAAAAGAGAGGGATCGGACTCGACTTCAACTGCACATGCTTCTCCCATCCCTATGCCGATGACGGATTCACATTGTCGAGCAAAGACCCGAAAATCAGAAAATTCTGGGTTGAGCATACAAAACGATGCCGCGCAATAGCTGCGGAGATGGGTAAACAACTTGGCACCCCATCGGTTCATAACCTTTGGATACCCGACGGATCAAAGGATACTCCTGTCGACAGGTATGGACTGAGGAAGCTTCTCAAAAAATCACTCGACGAGATATTTTCTGTAAAGTATCCCAAAAAATATCTGAAGGATTCCATTGAAAGCAAGCTTTTCGGAATCGGATCAGAATCAATGGTAGTTGGTTCTCACGACTTTTATATGGGTTATGCCGTTCAGAACAATACATTGATCACACTTGATAACGGACACTTCCATCCTACGGAACAGGTTGGCGATAAGATCTCTTCGATCCTGCTTTACATAGATGAACTACTTCTTCACCTTACAAGGGGAGTCAGGTGGGATAGCGACCATGTCCTTACATTTAATGATGAACTGGTTCTTATTGCACAGGAAATAGTGAGGGCAAAAGCATTGAAGCGCGTGAATATAGGACTCGACTTCTTCGATGCAAGTCTTAACAGAATAGGAGCTTATGTAATTGGCACCAGAGCAGCACAAATGGCATTTCTGTTTGCATTGCTTGAACCAACCGGAACACTTGTAAAATTTGAGGAATCGGGAAGAACATTTGAAAGATTATCATGGCTCGAACTTCTAAAATCCAAACCGTTTGGGGCAGTATGGGATTTCTATTGCCTCAGGTCAGGAGTTCCTGCCGGTCAGGATTATATTGATGAGATCCTTGATTATGAAAAGAAAGTTCTGAGCAAAAGAGATTAGCATCCTCCATTTTCAGCATCTAAAAATTGCATTGTAAAGATTTATGAAGCAAAAAGTAATTGCAATATTCGACGTAGGCAAGACAAACAAGAAGCTCCTTCTTTTTGATCATAATCTCAGGCTTGTATCCGAAGAGGAAACAAGGTTTCCGGAGGTTGTTGATGATGATGGTTTTGAGTGTGACAATATTGAAATGATTGAGCATTGGATCAAAGATTCCATTCTGGACCTTGTCCATTCAGATAAATATGAACTTACAGCACTGAATTTTGCCACATACGGTGCAACTATCGTTTATCTCGATGCTGACGGCAAACGTATTGCCCCGGCTTATAATTACCTTAAGCCTATCGATGACAGGATACCCGAGAGGATCTACAGAAGGTATGGCGGCCAGGATGAATTCTGCAGGAGAACTGCATCTCCGGCTCTTGGAATGCTTAATTCAGGAATTCAGATCCTGTGGTTTAAAACCGAGAAACCGGAATTATTTGCAAGGGTACGGTATATTCTGCATCTGCCCCAATACCTGTCATACCTCATAACCGGCAGGATATATTCAGAGCATACATCAATTGGATGCCATACTGCTTTATGGGACTTTGATACAATGAAATATCATCCGTGGGTAAGCGATCAGGGACTGGATCTTCCTTCTCCTGTTCCTGTTACAACATTAACAGATGTACTTATTGATAACATTCCTGTTAAAGCCGGAATAGGAATACACGACAGTTCAGCATCACTGGCACCTTATTTCTCGGGAGGCAATGGCAAATTCCTTCTTTTATCAACAGGTACCTGGTGTATCAATATGAATCCTTTCAACCCTGAACGGCTTACAGTTGAACAACTCGACAATGATTGCCTGTGTTATATGAGCATTAACCAGCAGCCTGTAAAATCATCGCGGATCTTTCTTGGAAACATGCATGAAACGGCAGTAAAGATGCTTAATGATCATTTCAGAACTACTGATAGTTTCTATAAAAATGTGAAGTTCGACCAGGAAATGATCAACATGCTGAAAATCAGATACAGCGGAGACAAACGGGCATTCTTCAGCAGCGGACCTGAGGCAAGGGAATTCAGGCAACATATCGATCTATTTGATTTCAAATCATTTGATGAAGCTTATCATCAGCTTATGAGCGAATTATGCAGTCTTGCCGTCGAAGCTGTAAAATTGATACTTCCCGAAAAGGATGATATTGACAATATTTATATTACAGGTGGTTTTGCCAGGAACCAGATATTCCTGAAACTCATGGCCGGATCATTCCCCGGAAAAAAGGTATATACCTCAGTAATAAGCAATTCCACAGCGCTTGGAGCCGCCATCGTTGTTCTGAATTCCATGACTTCAAAAATGCCTGAACTCAACCTTGGTCTGACAGAATATCAGGCATAACTGTCAGTGACGTACCCGGATTTCAACTTTGGCTGCCCCGAAGTAAGTCCCGAGTTTGACAGTTGGATTTTTTAACTATTTAATATAATGCATATTACTGTCGCAAAAAAAATTTGTGACACTACATTTCTTCCTTTTTCAATATTTTTGGTGGGATCTTAATGCTTATGGCATTTAATAGCTTCATGGCATTTCCCGGTATATCAGTTCTCACCCATAATGTCTGGTTTCTCATTTTTATCGGGATGGCTAATACCTGATTGAGTTCCTTTAAGCCTTGAACGGATGTTAATGGTCTGGGTTTAATACAATCTTTCGCAATAGCTTTTGAGTTAAGTAATTCAGCTTTCGCACGGAGATTTTTTGTCAGGTGTGCCTCACAAAGGTAAGCAAGGAAACAGACCATGATGTGACCAATAATACGATCATCTGTCCAATGAAAAACGGGTCTGGTTTTGAATGTTCCTTTAAGTTCGCCGAAGGCGTCCTCTATCCGCCAGAGCTGTTTGTACTCCGAGATGATTCGGGCAGCCGACATAGCCTCCTTTTTTACATTGGTAATTATGCCAAAGAACCCATCCTTTTTTCTCTCTTTTTCAATTGCCTGATGGTTAATCGCTGGCTTGTTGTTACTGCTGATGCAAACATATTTTTTGTAATTGGTATTGCTGACAAAATCTTTAACGGTCACATTTTTTCTGGATAGCTTTTTCCTGATTTTATCCAGTATTTCCTCTCTGGCTTTGTGATCCCTTTCAGCCCGGTTCTTTGACCACGTAACTATGTATCGATCTTCATCTTTCTGAGTTTCATACCAGGCAAGTTCATCATTAACAAAAGAGAACCTATCGATGTCATAAAATTCATCCCGAATGATTTTTTTACTGGTTCCGATTTTGAACCCCACTATGAACTCGCCACAATCTTTTTTCAAATATTTTAAGTTTTCAGTCGAAAATAATCCCCGGTCAGCTACAAAAATAAAACGGTTGACAGTAAATTTTTTACGCAGTTTTATTACCATTCCTTCAAGGGTCTTGCCTTCAAAGGTATTACCCGGGTGAACTTCAAAACCAAGAGGGATACCTTCAGTGTCGGTCAGCAATCCCAGTACCACCTGGGTACAATCACTACGCCTTTCCTTGCTGTAACCAAACCTTGGTAAATCCCCCAAATCAGTCCGTGTACTCTCAAAACGAAGGGTTGTTAAATCGTAAAGAACAACATCAACCTGAACGTTAAACAGATCTTTTCCATAATAAAAAAGTTGTTTTTCAATATCTTCCTTATGAGTGCTGAGTAAATCCAGACTCCTGTAAAAATGATGCAGTTCAATTTCGTTATCAAATAATCCGGGATAAAATCGATCCAGCATTCTATCCCAGAGACCAAGTTTGGAAATTGGTTCCATAAATCTTGATACCACCATAGAAAAAACAGCCCTTTCAAAGTTGAACTGCAAACGATCATGTTTCTGGGCAATACCCGATAGTACATTACTGATACCCAACTGATCTGCCATATGTTGCAAAAGCAACAACGGACCATACAGGTAGGCCTGGCTTACGTCAATTGATGAAGCTAGGTTCAGTGCGGTAACCCTATCGAGATGTTTACTAACAGCTTCTGCCAATTTCTGAAGTTTCCCCTCTTCGACCCGCCCCAGGGAGAGCAGTACCCTCTGACGTACTTTTCCGTCACGGCGAAAGGACTCAACAAGATGATAATATGCCTCTCCACGACTGTTTTTTGTTATTCGGATATACATGGTCTATTGTTTATGCAACAAACATATGTATAAATCCAATACATTATGCGTATTAACTTAAAATTGTTCACTACATTTTCAAAAATCGGGAACAAGAATCGCGATTTTATGCGGGTCTCAGAAGCCCAAATCCCATTTAACTGTCAAACTCGGGACTTACTTTTGGAAAGTAGTTGATTTAGTTCCTGAACGGTATTGGAGTTTGTAATTTTCAAAAGGTAATAATATAAAACTGATTGAAAAATCTTAATTGAGGTTATCTTTTTGTCTGGTATTTCAACCCGATACCTTTCATAAAGTTTTGTAACCAACAATTGGTTATGGCCATAGAAAAACTTGGATGGTGTTTTTAAGTAATCATCAGCTTCCTTAGCAATCTCAATAGCAGAAAAAGATGGAAAAACCTCTTTTTGTTTTTCTTGTTTTATCTTTTGTTGGTTAATATTGTTATAAGTGAGTTCGCCTGGTAAATCAGTAGTTGTATTACCTCTATCTAATGGTATCTGACCTAATACATTAGCAGGTGTACTACTATGAGTAATTGTCCCCTTATCGGTTACACTACTATTAGGCGAATTACCATTAATCGAATTATCATTGGTCATTGTACTATCAGGCAGGTTACCATTATTATGATCTTTATCTTCGGTTACTGCAGCTAGTCTTAGTATTTCATTAATATTAATAGCAATTGTCTTATTGGTGACCTGGAGTATCAATTTCATGTCCCGGAACTTATTTAGTGCTTTTTTGATTGTCCGGTGATCTGACCCGACTGATTTTGCTATACGGTAGATCGTGACCCTGAATGATTCAGCATTTGATAAAAGGTATGCCAATATTAACTTTTCAGTGGCTGATAAATTAATGTAAAAAAGTGCGTTCGGAATTTGCGTAAAATCAGACTTCAGTTCTGTTTTCTTAACATAAAAATAATTGCCGGTGCTTATCATGGTTCATTTATTATGAATTATATTTTTTTTTGATTCGGCCAATTGCATAATATAATTTGTACCATGTGTACTGTTATAAAGTGGTAGAAGTAAGAAATTTAACAATGCATGATCAAATTCCTTTCCGCATGGCATCTCATAAAAAATTTTGTAAAAGTTATCCTCCCATTCATAATCGCGATCATTAAGGCGATAATAGCTGCCATTTAATGTGTATAGCGTTTGTAACAATAAATCTGGTATGCAGATATGATATTGAAGTGCTCCATTCTTAAGAATCCAATCCATTTCTTCCTGCCAGGTAGATATGTTTTCCTTCTTCTTAAAATCCTGCAACTCGATATTCATTCTATTCCCGTGTTTATCATACCATTCCTTCTGATAGTCCATCTGTAATTTAAAGAAATGTGTTATAGATAACATCACCATCAATGCCTGTTCAACTTCCATATTAATTGCCCCTGCATAAAATTTATTGTTAGCACGGTCAATTATCAAGTCTATTTTACTTTCGGCTATGATCTTATTACTCATTTTATGTTCATCAATCAGAGACTCTATGGCTTTGAGACCGGACCAGAATCCCAGGGCACATCCCGTTTCTCGGTAAAATTTAATTATGTCGCTTATTGATTCGATATGAATGCCGGATCCCAGGAATAATGAACGGGCACCGTCACCCTCACCGGATTCAAGTAGAACCTGATAATAATAATTCTGCTCCTCATCTGATACCTTTATAAGAAACTTATGGTCTCCTTCCTCGCAGTGGATCTTTAGAAGATAAACTGTTTCATCCCAATCATTATTCAATAAATTAATTGCTGCAGATATATCATCAACAAAAACATCCACAGTCTTGGTTCTCAGTGACAAATAATATTCCCATTCCTCCTCTGATGATCTTTCCAACTCGCCTAAAGTTATTGTGTCGGGCTCTTCAACTTTCATGAACACAAGATCATCGTAGAAGCCTTTAATCCTGAAGTACTCCTCAATATTGTCACCGGCATCAAATAATCCTGATCCAATTATATTGTCATTTTCGTCAATAATTAGATAAAATCTATCCAAATTGGATGCTTGTTCTAACGCCTCCCCGAATGTCAAATTTGCATTAGCCCAACAAAGGTCCTGAGCAACATCCGCCGGATCAATAGTGTCAACTCCTTCCATTAGATGATATGCAGGCCATTCATCCTGGTTAAAAAAATCACCTGTGAAGGGATTAATTCCATTTTCCAATAAGTACCATTCATAGTCTGACACATATGCATAATCATAACCTTCACCAGGTCCAGCAAAATATATGTTTGGGTATAGGGTTGATTCCCCAAAAAGGTATATAAATTCTTCCTCAGTCAGATCTTCAATTCCTTCTGATGCTATGTAATCATCAATTATCTGGCCCATTTCTTCCCATTCAGCAATTATTTGCTTCATCTCTTCTATTGTATAGCGATATGGATTCGTTATTTTCATAATCTTAGTCTTTAATGGTTTTATTATCCGGAATAAACTCCCATACGGTCGGTTCTTCATGTTCGTCTAGACCAAGAATTTCGTATCGATATAACCTGTTACCATCTAACAGTATTTTTTCGACACTCTTTTTAGGATCGAACGCCTTTTTAAGATAATGAAGGGTGAGACCCTTATAATCCCGATTTGTTCTACGGGCTAAGGCATGCAGTTCTTCAAGCGTCCAGTGACCGTAAATAAGTTCCCGCATTACTGCGCAATGGGTAAGATCATATACCTCTCCTATAAAGGAGATCATCATAGATTCAAGCATTGTCGGCCTGTAGCCAATCATGCTAATTGTTAATTCTGTTTTATTCATATATATTTATTATATTTTGATTATCATAACCGTAAATAAATACTGGGATTTACAAAATATTCAACCTTCTGTTAAACAGAAGTCAATTGAGAAAAGGACTACTTAATCCGGGAATGATGGAAAATTCGACTTCTTTTAAGAATCCGGATAACTCACCATTGTATTTCTCTGTGCTATCCAATATCAAGGTATCAGTTGCGGGATCTATACTGTATCTATGCAACTTTTGATCCTCCCTCGATTCAAATATTACCATAATTTTGTCTTCCTCAGGGTACACTAGTACAAAGGCTAATGTCTGAAGTTCCTGGCATCTTGAACGGATCATTTGTTTTAACCAAGTCCTGTCACACCATTCTTTTTCGGTCAGTTGCCAGAAAGTTCGTGGCTCCCTTGAGTCAGAAAGAAAGAATAATAAATATCCCATGTAATGACATTCATTATAAGCATGACATAATAAGTCAAGTGTGTCAACGTGGAATTCTTGTGTTACCTTTTTCCGATCTGAAACTGTCAGACATGGGTCTGAAAATGGATTTGAAAACCTGCCTTTATATTCATCTGATGAAATTAGAAATTCAAGCTTCCTGTTTTGATCCGGTTTATAAAGCTGGATTTCTTGAACGTCATTTCGTGAGCTGTAAATCATCAAAACAACTTCTTCCCTATCTTCACATTCTGATGGCCTTTTATTTTCTTTCTCGGCAATTTCCGAGGTCCACCCTTCTGTAATAAAGACACTGGAGAAAACTTTTGGATCAGTACATAATTTACGCATGATGTAATTGAAGTTTTCTTTGTCAAGAACACTGTCAAAACTTGTAGCAAAGCTTGTTATGGTTCCATCATCGTACTGAATAGTAAAAGTTGGCACAATACTTCCGTACTTTTCGAAGATGGCGATCATCTTCTGTTTTTCCTGTTCTAAAAGATCATTGTTTTTCATTTTCTTCAAATTTAAATTAATAATAAATGTTTGTAATGCAAATATATTCAGCGCATTACGAAGAAAATGGATGATTTTTAGAATGTCGTAGGATATGTCGTTATGGACAACAGCTTAAAGAATGACAATACCAAATAATTAGATATTATCAAGTGCTAAAAAATAAATTATCAATAGCTGTATAATGTCGTATTATATTAACGAAATGTCGTATTTTTTTGTAATTCAGTCCTCCTCATAATGGCATCAAACCGCTTTTTAATCTCCTGATCCGTATGCCCCTGGTCTTTGAATTGACTTGGAGAAAATTTAGTTCCGTCAACAGACCTAAAAAAGAAATCTATGGCTTTTTTAAAATTACCTGGGTTCATTGAGCGATTTAAAAACGGACGATTAATACATTTAAAGAAATATGAGAAATGAGCATAATTAGCATACCATATTACCGGAGATGGGGTACACTCTGGCATTTTGTCATCTGGCAAAAGGAATAGTTTTTTGAATTCACGGAAATTACAATTTATGTAACCAGCTTTTTTTAATTCTTTATGCAATTTTTGAATAATATAAAAACCAGTCTTCTCA
>Ga0172369_10002070_pt1 | contig 28178 bp, 16 predicted proteins | sample LakKiv25m_FD_114539 | JGI IMG/M metagenome (GOLD analysis project Ga0172369, IMG submission 114539) | Freshwater microbial communities from Kabuno Bay, South-Kivu, Congo - kab_022012_11.25m | ecosystem: Environmental > Aquatic > Freshwater > Lake | place: Democratic Republic of the Congo...
AAACCGGCCGCAAAGTCGCCGCTGACTTCAAAACCACCATGCGCATCGTCTTTGACGAGGTGTTGCCCCAATGGAACTACCGGGCTTTGCCAGGTAAGACAGTTATTTAATTCTCATTCCTAAAAGGCGGAACCGTAGCATTTCGCGAAGCGAATGGGGCCAGGAGTCGCTGGCGCGCCGGGCGGAGAACCGAGGGACAGAGCGCGGCATGGCAACCGCGCGGGCAGGGTGTCTTCAGCGCTGTGCCGCGGGAATTCAGGAATCGCGGGATTTTTCCAAGACTTACGCGTTACAAGGGAGGGGACTCCTTAACCCCGCGTCGCGGAAATGTTGAGAAATTCCCGCGATTCCTGGATTCCCGCGCAAACAGCGAGAGAACGAGACGGAAATGTCGCCCCGGGGGGACTGAACAAGGCCAGGAAACGCCTGACGGAGGGGAGAAGGATCGCCATGGACGCCAGCGCGCTCGCCGGTGAAGAACGCATCATCTGGCTCGCCGAAATCGAGGACCTGGACTACGTGCGCCAGACGATCTTCCTGTCTCATCGCCGCCGCGGCAAACCGGCCGGGTGGCGGATCGGGCGGTTGGTCGGTTACGCCGAGCTGCGCGGCGACGCGCCCAACGACGGCGCCGGATACGTCTTCGCCCGCCGCGTCTTCTACCTGATGGCGGGCGATCGCGATGGCGAGCCGGCAGGCACCTACCGCACTACCGCGCCGATGGAGGCGGTGGACCCGCGCACAGTGCGACCCGGCGCGCCCGGCGAGCTGACCGAGCGAGCCTGGGGCGGGCCGCTGCCGGAACCGGGCCTGCGGCGGGAGCATACCTCCTCCCCCGTGCCGGCAGCGCATCCCGGCCCGCTGCCGGTGCCCTGGTGGTTCGAGCGCCGGCTGAAGCTGCGGGCGCGGCAGCAGGGCTCCGCCGAAGGATCTGCTGGGGATAATACTGACGCTGCTCAACCTCCAGAAGAGCGTGATGTGGCGTGAAGCGGTCGCGACGCATTGCGCTGCCGGCTGCGGCACCGACCGGCGACAGATCATCTGTCCTCGGTCCGCTCTTCGCCGAGCCGTCTGACGCCGCTGAGCCGCCCCAAGCGACGCAGCCCGGCGGGCGTGATGACTTTGCGGCCCTGCGGGCCGTGCTCGAACAGGGCGGAAGTTTCCGGCCCGCGCCGCCGGACCCGCCGTGGGCCGATTCGCGGCCCGATCTGGTCGGGGATCACGCCCGCTGGATGCTGGTGCTGGAGCTGGCCTATCGCCGCGACGCGGCCGACCCGGAAGGCGTGTTCGGCGCCCTGTTCGGAGCGCGGTGTTGCGGGGCGCGCATCGAGCACATAGACGACAACTGGACGCTCAAGCCCGAAGGTCCGGCGCCCCGCTGGCGCCTGGCGCGCGGAGAAATCTCGGCGGACGAGTGGGCGGCGATCCGTGCCCGCTGGCTGCTGCCCCACCGGGCGGCGTTGGTGGAGATCCTGCTCGGACGGAAAGCCTGACCAGGATGCCATGCCTGGCGCAGCAATTCACTGAGGAGATCCGACAGTCGGATGAAACGGCAAAACGGTGTGGTGTTGAGCGGCAAGCTGGCGGACCTGCGCGCCGCCGAAGTGAAGGCCGGTGATCTCGCCGGCGTGTACACGGTGGCCACGCTGATCACCGATCATGCGGCGTACGGCGGCCACCACTGCGTGCTGTTCCCTGAGGAGCACGCGCCGGACGCCCTGGCTTATTGGGGGTTGACCGACGGCAACCTCGAAGTGACCATCGAGGGCTGGCTGCGTTCGACGCCGGCGGGCAACGGCGGTCCGCCTTCCGCGGTGGTGGTCGTCGACCGCGTGATCTACCTGACGGTCACCGACGCCATGCGGGAGATGGTGGGCCGACACAAGGCCAACGCGCGCGGCGGCAAGTTCATCGGCAACCGGGCGGCGGCCCAGCGGGCCGGGTAGTGGCCCAGGAGGGCCTGGGGCGGGGCGCAGCCGCCACCCGCCTCTCGCCCCCCTGCCCAGGGGGTCGGCGGGGAGAGGACGGGGGCGGAGGCCGCGCCCGCCGGATGCCCCGGCCACAAGGCGGCCAGGGGCGTTGGCGCAGAGCGCCGGGCAGTCGCACTGACACCGGCTGCATTCCGGGCCAGGCGCTCGACCGCCTGCAGGAGGGCGCCTGACCAGTCAGGGGCACTCCAACTTCGCTTGAGAGGGAAGATGGCGCACAGTTCATCGACGCGGCCCAAGCCGACCGGCGTCACGATTACGGTCACAGATCTGCGAACACACCTGGCCAGGCACCTGGAGGTGGCGCACTACCAGAGCCAGCACTACCTGGTCGAGCGCAACCATGAGCCTTTCGTCGCCCTCCTCGGCATCGAGGAGTACCGGCGACTGTTGCGTGCGGCCGGGGAGGCCGGCGGCAGCCGGCCCTGAATCAGCACACACGGAGCACACCGGGAGACACACTGCCAGCCACGTTGAAGCCTGGCTGCGAGCCCAGATGTCTCCCTATTCCCAACGGCGCGGCCTGGTGGCCGCGTCTGCCCTGGGAGCACACGATGACCACGTACACAGGCGCGCCTGGGCCGGGCCTACCCGGCCAACGCATGACGCCGGAGCAGCTCATGCACTTCTACGCCGGCATGATCGCCCGCGCGTTGGAGCAGAACCGGCTGCGGCCGATTGTCGTGCCGCTCTTCGATGGCCCGCAGCTCCGCACCTTCGCGATCCATCTGGAGGTCGGCGTGCCGGCCGAGAAGGTGGAGAAGATCGCCAGCGCGGTCGCACTCGCCGCGCACAGCAGCACGTGCCGGATCGCACGCGACCATGGCAAGCTACTGGTCGAGGTGCCCAAGGCGCCGGAAGAGCGGCGGAAGCTCGGCGCCGCGGCGGTCGAACGGTTCACGCCGCCGACCGCGTGGCATGTGGCCCTGGGGCTGTCGGTGACAGGCCAGCCGGTGTGGTATGACCTGGACGATCCTGACACCGCCCACCTAGCGATCGGTGGCACGACCGGCTCGGGGAAGTCGGTGGCCTTGCGCTGGCTACTCTACCGCCTGGCCGTGCAGAACCCGCCGGCGCGGCTGGGTTTCGTGATGATGGACAAGAAGGGGCACGACTTGACGCCCTTCTTCGGCAAGTCCGCGCATCTGCGCCACCCGATCATCAGCAACCCGCTGGACGGCGCGCGGCTGCTGGCCTGGGCGACGGCGGAGATGGACCGCCGCCTGGCCGCGCACCAGCACGAGCCGAAGCTGGTGGTGGTCATCGAGGAGATCGGCGATCTGCTGATGGTCAACGGCGAGGTCGAGGGCTTCCTGACCCGCATCGCGCAGGTGGGACGGGCGGCCGGTGTCCACCTGGTCGTCACGACCCAGCAACCGGGCGCCAGGAGCCTTGGCGACGCGCTGACCAACTTCACGGCGCGGCTTCTGGGCCGGGTGGCCACGGCGACCAAGACCTTTGGCGCGGCGGGCCGGGCCAGGACCATGGCCGATCTGCTGCTGGGGCACGGCGACTTCCTGCTGATCACTGCCGGCGCGGAGACCCGTCTGCAAGCGCCGCGACTACGGCAGGGATGTGTTCAACGGGGATGTGGGCCGGGTGCTGGCGGTTAACCCCGCGGAGAAACGACTATCCGTGGACTTCGGTGGGTGGTTCTCACTCTGTGCCCTGCCCGTCCTTTCCTCGCAAGGTGAATTGCGGTAACCTTTCAACAAAGACCAACTTCAACGAGTCTTCCCCGTCAGGTGTATAATACGTGCGGGCATGTTGCCCGGTTGGGCCGGTAACCACTGGAGGGTGGACCATGCGACGACTGATGGTACAGACGCTCCGCGCCCTTGCCTCGCTTCCCCTCGCGTTCGTGTTGCTCCTCATCGGTTCTTTGGCCGTTCCATACGAGACCACAGCCGCGGCCGGCGATACAGGCGATTCGCGTTGGACCACTTTCACCACGCAGGACGGCCTGGTCGCCGACAACATCCTCGCCATCTGGGGTGACGGCAGCGCGGTCTGGTTCGGCACGGATCAGGGCTTGAGCCGTTACGACGGCACGCGCTGGCAGAGCTTCACGGTCGCGGATGGATTGCCCGGCAGCCGGGTGCAGGCGTTGTGGGGTGACGGCCGCGGCCAGGTGTGGGCGGGCACGGACGCCGGCGTCGCGCGCTACGACGGCGCGGCCTGGCGGGCGTTCACCGGCAAGGACGGCCTGCCCGGCAACAACGTGCGCGGCCTCTGGGGTGATGGGCAAGGCCGCGTCTGGGCCGCGCTGGAGCCGGGGAGCAGCGGACAGGCAACCGGCGGCGTCGCCGTGTGGGACGGCACGCGCTGGCGCCAGGCCTGGGAACCGGCGGCCTTCCAGAGCAGCCTGGTCTACACCCAGGAGTTCGGGCTGCCGGGGTACACGATCACCACGAATGCCGGCGGCCGGTTCGCCGCGGCGCGCGCCATCGCCGGAGATCAGCAGGGCAACCTCTGGGTGGGGCACGGGCTGGCCCTCGGCGACGGCAGTTTCCTGTCGGGCGGCGTCAGCCGGCTAACAGGCGACAGTTGGACTCGCTTCACCAGCGCAACGAGCCCGCTGCCGGACGATAACGTCAACGCGCTGTGGGTCGAGCCGGGGGGCGGCCTGTGGATCGGCACGAGCGCCAAAGGGGTGTGCCGCTACGATGCCGGCCAGTGGCAGATCTTCGGCGAAGCAGCCACCCGGCCGATGGTCCTGGCGCTGTGGGGTGACGGCCGCGGCACGGTCTGGGCCGGGACGGTGGGGGGCGGCGCCAGCCGGTACGACGGACGCGCCTGGCGCCAGTTCACCGCTGCGGACGGGTTGGGCAGCGACACGGTGCAGGCCATCCGGGGCGACGGGCAGGGACGGGTCTGGTTCGGCACCGACCGCGGCGCCACGCTGTACGACTCCACGCATTGGTTCCCCTGGCGCAGCGGGGATGGCCTGCCGGCCAGCGCCGTGTCGGCCCTCTGGGGTGACGGCGCGGGCGGCTTGTGGTTCGGTACGGCGGGCGCCGGCGTGGCGGTTTACCGGGCGGGCCAATGGCGCACCTTCACCGAAGGAGATGGCCTGCCGGGCAGCGCGGTGTCGGCCATCTGGGGCAATGGCCCGGACGATGTGTGGGTAGCGGTGCGCGGGCCGGCCGTGGCCCATTTCGACGGCTACCGTTGGGAGACCCTCCCGCGGCTGCAAACCCTCGATCTCGTCACCGGCCTGTGGCGCGACCCCCGGCAGAACCTCTGGCTGGCCACGGACGGCGGGTTCAAACGCTTCGACGGCTGGGGCTGGCGCACGTACACGAAAAACGACGGGCTGGCGGCGAACAGCGTCACCCGGATCACCGGCGATCGGGCGGGCAACCTGTGGTTCAGTTACCGCTGGTTCGAGCCGCAGCCCGAAAACTCAGCACGGTTCGGGTGGCCCGGTGGCGTGGGCCTGTACGACGGCCAGCAGTGGCGCTACTTTACCCGCCAGGACGGCCTGGGCAGCGATTACGTGCGGGCGTTGTGGGTCGATGAGCGGGACCAGGTCTGGGCCGGCGGGATCGGGCCGCTCAGCCGGTACGATGGCCGGCGCTGGCAGATGGTCGAAGGCGGGCCCGGCGGTGTGACCGCCATCTGGGGCGACGGCCGGGGAACGCTGTGGTTCGCCAGCCAGCAGATGATCCCCGGCGGAGACGGCGCCGAGCTGGAGGCTGTCGTCACGCGCTTCGACGGCGTCACCTGGCGCGCATACACGTCGAGCCGCGATGGGCTGGCCAGCGGCACGGTGACTGCGCTCTGGGGCGACGACGCGGGACGCCTGTGGGCGGCGCACGACAACTTCTACGGCGGCAGCGGCGGCGTCAGCTACTTCGACGGCACGCGCTGGCGGATCTGGCAGGCGGGCGAGGGGCCGCCAGCGCCGGAAGTGCAGGCGCTGGCCCAGGACGCGGCCGGCCGCACCTGGATCGGCACGCGCAAGGGCATCAGCGTGTTCGACGGCACGCGCTGGCGCAGCTTCGGCCTCTCGGATGGCCTGGTCAGCCTCGATGTGGAGGACCTGTGGGTCGCGCCGGACGGCGAGGTCTGGGCGGCCCACGCGCTGAGCAGTGTGTATCCGGAGCAGGGCGGTGTCAGCCGGTTCGATGGGGAGCGTTGGAGCCATTACGGGCCGGCGGATGGGCTGGGCGGCAAAGACGTGGCCGCGATCTGGGGCGACGGACAGGGCAACGTGTGGGTTGGCGGCAGGCAGGATGTGTCCAGCCACGACAAAAACTGGGTGGCGCGTTTCGATGGCCAGTCCTGGAACAGTTACCCCGTGGAGGGGGGCAGCGTCGAGGCGATCTGGGGCGATGCGGAGGGCACGGTCTGGTTCCGCATGGCCCAGGGGGCGAACAGCTTCGACGGCCGCGCCTGGCGTTACTACCCCTCGCTGCGCAGCCTGGTGGAGGCCCGTTACACCGATCTGTCGTCGCAACCGGCATCCAATCCGCTCTGGACCGTGGACGGAGACGGCCGTGTCTGGATCACGGAAGGCCGGGGCGCGGCGCGTTACGATGGGCGGTCCTGGCAGGCCTTCGGCAGCGCGACCGGGCTGGCGGGCGACGAGGTGGCCGCCAGCGTGCTGGATCAGAGCGGCACGGTGTGGTTTGCGACCGAGGACGGGCTCTCGCGCACCGACGGCCGTTCCTGGCGGACGTACCGCGTCGCGAACAGCGGCCTGGGGAATGATAACACCCAGCGCATCAGCGTTAACCCGGACGGCAGCCTGTCCTTCGGCACCGACCTGTGGACCACGCGCTACGTGCCGGCTCCGCCGCAGGTCCGCATCGAGCGGCTGGTCAGCCTGGCCGACGGGCAGATCTTCCTCCCGGCGGCCGGCCTGCGGCTGGAAAACCGCCAGCGTTCGGTGCAAATCGAGTTTTCCGCCCTGGCCCCCTGGACTTCACCGCGCGACCTGACCTATCGCTACCGCCTGGCCGGGGCCGAGGCCGGCTGGCGCTTCCTGGATAATCCCACGCGGGAGGCGCCGGCCGCTGCTGTGCAGTACGCCGAGCTGGCGCCCGGCGCCTACACCTTCGAGGTCGCGGCCGGCAATCGCGACCTGGACTACTCTGCGGTTGCCAGCCTGGCCTTTGTCGTCCGCAGCGCGGCGCCGGCCGTGAGCCTGGCGGCCGCGGCCGTGGATGGGGCGCCGGCCGAGATCGCGGGCGGCGACCTCACCCTGGCGCCCAGGTTCCTGCCCACGCCCCGCCGGGTGGCGTTGGCCGTGGCCCTGAACGATGACCTCGACCCGGCGCCAGCCCTCTTCTATCGCCTGGATCGGCCGGGGCAGCCCGGAACCCTCCAGCCGGCCGCGAGCAACGCCGGCGTCAGCCTGACGCTCGCCTCCGCGCCCGGCGCCTATGTGCTGGCGCTGCTGGGTGAAGATCGCGAGGGCAACCGCTCGCCGGAACTGGCCGTCCACATCACCGTGCCGCCGCCGCAGTCCGCCGCCTGGCTGCCGTTCATCCTGCTGGGGCTGACGGCGGTCGGAGGCGCGAGCGCAGGGTATACGGTCTGGCGCTGGCAGGTCTGGCGCGGCACGCCGGCGGGCCGGGCCTGGCAAGCCTGGCGAACGATCACACGGAGCCCGGACGCGCTGCTCGACCAGGCCGCGGGGCTTTTCCAGGTCTGTGGGCCCGACGGGCCGCTGGCCCTGGCCCGGTTGGCCAGCCGCAAGCGCCGGCCCGACGTGGCCGCGGTTGCGCGCGCAGTGGCGGAGCTGGCTCAACCGGAAACGGTCGCTGGCGGTCTGGCCGGTCTGCTCGCCGTCCTGGAGGACCGCCCCGACCAGGCTGCCACAGCGCGCTGGTATCGGGCCTTGCGCCTGGCATGGCAGGCGTCCAGCGTCGGCCAGATGGCCGGACTGCTCACTGCCCTGGAGGAGCTCATGGGCGGGGCGGCGCAGGTCAAGCCGGCGACCGTCCCGGCGCTGGGCGTGTTGCGCCAGGCGGCCGCGCTGGCGGCCGGCGCGCAGGCCACGCCGATGGAACGCCAGGGCTCCTACTTCAACGACGCGCTGTCCGTCCTGGTGAACCATCCGGTTGAGGCGGCCGCCGCAGCTTTGCCGGCGCCCGACCGGGCGGCTTTCGGCCACGTCGTCGCGGCCTGGCGGGTCATCATCACGCGGCGCTGGAAAGAGGTGATGACGCCGGCTCTCGTCCACGGGCGGCTGCGCACGTTGTGGGTGCTGCCGGCTGATCCTGTAACTCTGGCGCTGGAAGTCACCAACCGCGGGCAGGGGGTAGCCACGACTATTCGCGTGGTTCTTCCACCTGGAGGCGAAGTCGTGGCGGGTCTCCCGTTGCTGCCGCCCGGCGAGACGGAGATCGTGGAGTTCCAGGCGCAGCTGGCGGAAGACCCGACCTCTGTCGCGCTGGAGCTCATCTACGATGACCGCGAGGCGTCGGGCAAGCGCGAGATGGTAACCGGATTGGTGCATCTGCGCCAACCTGCGCCTTGGATCCCCTTCCGCAACCCTTATGTGGTCGGCCGGCCGGCCGAGCCGGACAGTCCCGTCTTCGTCGGCCGGGAGGACGTGTTCGACTTCGTGCGCTCCGGTCTGCGCGAGGGCGGGCGCCAGAACGCCTTTGCGCTGATTGCCCAACGGCGCATGGGCAAGACCTCGGTGCTGGAGCAGTTGCCGGGCCGGTTGGGGCCGGGCGTGATCTGCGTCAGGCTGGAATGCCTGGCCCTGGGCACCGGTGTGGACACGGCCGGCCTGCTCTACGAGATCGCCTATCGCGTCGGCGCGACGCTGCGCGAGGCCGGGCTGCCTGCGCCCCCGGCCGACCTCGCCGCGATCCGCCGCTCGCCCTGGCTGGGCTTCGAGCAGGACTTCCTGCGCCCCGGCCTGGCTGGCCTCGGCGGCCGGCGGCTGCTCTGGCTGCTCGATGAGCTCGAAGCCTGGGCGGGCCGTGTGCAGCAGGGGCGGCTTAACGCTGAAATCTTCGGCTTCCTGCGCCACCTGGCCGAGTCCTACGATGCTCTGGCCCTGCTGATTGCCGGCACGCCGCGCCTGTTCCGATTTTCGGGGACGGGGGTGTCGCCCCTGCTCAACCTGGCGGCCACGTGCCGCATGGACGCGCTGGATGAAACGGCCGGCCGCCGGTTGATCGTCGAGCCACTGGCCGGCCTCGTGACCTGGCACGACCTGGCCATCACGCGGCTGCTGGGACTGACCGGCGGCCACCCGTATTTCCTGCAGGCTGCCTGCTGGCTGCTGGCCGATCACTGCCTGGCGGAGCAGCGAGGATTTGTAGGGCCGCAGGACATCGAAGTCGCGTTGCACGAAATCTGGGAGCTGACCGAAAGCCATCTGCGCGAGCTGTGGGATGAGAACAGCGCGCTGGAGCGGCTGCTGTTGTCGGCGCTGGCGCGGCTGGAGCCTCAGCCCGGCGCACATGACGCCAACGCGATCGTCGACTGGGTCGCGTCGGCGCACGGCCTGCGCCTGGAGCGCGGCCCGGTCATGGCCGGGCTGGAGGCGCTGGTCGAGCGTCAGGTGTTGCGCCGCGCCGGTGAGACGCGTTACGCCTACCTGGCGCCGCTGGTGGGCCGCTGGGTGGCCGCGGCCCGGTCGATCGACGCCGTGATCGAGGAGGTGTACGATGGAGCCTCATGAGCGGAACCCGTTTCAGTGCGGCCGGCCGATCCCCGACCCGGCCGGTTTCTTCGGCCGGGAGACGGAGCTGCGCCGGCTGGCCGGCTTCCTGAGCCAGCTTCACTGGGTGAGCATCGTCGGCCCGCGGCGCATCGGCAAGACCTCGCTGCTCCTGCAACTGTGCCATCCCGGCCGGGCCGCCGCGCTGGGGCTGGCGCAGCCGGGCGACGCCGTCGTCATGGTCAACGCGCAGGGGTTGCAGAGCCTCGACGCGGCGGGCTGGTACACGCTCCTGGTGGGCCGGGCGGCCGAGGCATTGGGGGCCGGGCCGCCGGGCGAGGTGCGGAACGGTTTTCAGTTCCAGGAGGAGCTCAGGCGCACGCTGGCCGGCGATGGCGGCCGCCGCCTGATCCTGCTGCTGGACGAGTTCGACGATCTGGCCGTCAATCCTCACCTGGACGCCGACTTTTTCGGCAGCCTGCGCGCCCTCAGCACCAGCCACCCGGTCGCCTTCGTCACCGCCTCCCGGCTGCCCCTCATCGAGCTGACCTATCGCGACCGCAGCGTGCTGGGATCTCCCTTCTTCAACCCGTTCGTCACCCTCCGGCTGGGCCTGCTGGAAGAGGCCGCCGCTCGCGCCCTGTTGGGCCGGCCCGAGGCGGGCCTGGCGGCCGAGGCCGTCGATTTCCTGACGGAACTGGCCGGCCTGCATCCGCTCTTTCTGCAATACGCCGGTTACTTCGCCTGCGACCGGCTGAGGGCGGGGCGCTGGGATGCCACGGCCGCCGGCGAAATCCGGCGCGAGCTGGCCGAGGCGGTCGCGCCGCACCTGCGCTACGCCTGGGAGCACCTGAGCCCGGCAGCGCGCCAGGCGCTGATCACGCTGCCCCTGGCGCGCGGCGGCGAAGCCGGGCTGGACGAACTGCGCGGCGCCTGTCTGCTCCGGGCCGGCGGCTACCTGTCACCGCTGGTGGAAAGCTTTGCGCGGCGCCAGGCGGTCCCCGGCGTGCTGGCGGCCGGCGATCTGTGGGCCGATCTGCGACGCCGGCAGGCGGTCTGGCGGAGACAACCGCTCGCGCTGACCGACCTCGCGTTCGGCGTGTTGTGTTATCTGCTGGAACGTCCCGGACAGCCGGCCGGTTGGGCGCAGCTCGAACGCGGCGTGTGGGGCCAGCTTGAAGCCCTGCCGCCGGATTACCAGGGCAACCCGGAGCGGGTGGACGCCGCGGTGGACCGGCTGTGCAAAGCGCTGCGCGAGGCCGGCGCGGGGAACCCGATCAGTGTGCGCGGCGGAGCTTATTGCCTGGAGCCAGGACTGCTGTAACCGGCCGCGTGGTTTGTGAGGCGCGCCGACCGGTTCTCAAGGCATCCTCTCCCTGTGCCGGTCATGTCCCTGCAGCGTACTGGAAACACACGCCGGCTGGCTTTATCATGTTGGCAGGCAAACGCGGACCGCACATAGGAAGAAGGATCACTCTGTTGTCATGAGAGGACAATGGTAAGGAGGGCACGAGATGAAGCGTTTACCTTCGTTTCAGTCGCCGATTCGGCGGCCGGGCTGGCGGGCCTTGGCTGTGCTCTTGCTTTTTCTGCTTTTCGATTCGCCCCCAGCCTGGTCATCATCACAGACATCTGCTGCGGATGCCGATGGATGGATCAGCGAATGCGTGGACTGTCCCAAGATTTTCCGAAACATGTCGGACCGTAGCCTGCGCCTGGACACCGGCGGCCATCCCCACATCGCCTATGGCGCCGACTACCTTTACTATGCCTGGCATGACGGCGTCACCTGGCACCTGGAAACGGTGGACCGCGCCGGCAATGTGGGGGAATTCGCCTCCCTGGCTCTGGACGGCCAGGAAAGACCGCACATCGCCTACTATGATTCCGGCCGCGGGTGGATGAAGTATGCCGAATGGACCGGCGACCATTGGTCCATCCAGACCGTGGACAGCGCGGGAGACGTCGGAGAGTATACCTCTCTCGCCCTCGACTCTTCTGGCAACCCGCACATCAGCTACTACGACTACTCTAACTCCAATCTCAAGTACGCCCGCTGGACAGGGAGCGCCTGGGAGATCCAGACCGTGGACAGCGCCGGGAACGTGGGTCGGTACACTTCTCTCGCCCTGGACAGTACTGACCGCCCTCACATCAGCTACCGCGACGCCTACCCTAACCGTGATCTCAAGTACGCCTATTGGACAGGCAGCGCCTGGGAGATTCAGACTGTGGACAGCGCGGGAGACGTCGGAGAGTACACCTCTCTCGCCCTCGATTCCGCTGGCAATGCTCACATCAGCTACCGCGATCAAACCCATTGGAGCCTGAAATATGCCCATTGGATGGGTAACGCCTGGGATCTTCAGACAGTTGACCAATCCGACAGCGTAGGGTGGTATACCTCCTTGGCTCTCGATCGCAGCGATTGTCCACGGATCAGCTACCAGGATATCAACAACGAAAACCTCAAGTATGCACGCTGGGCAGGTAATGCCTGGGATGTTCAGGTTGTGGATAACCAGAGACACACAGGCTATTACTCGTCCCTCTTCCTCGACAGCGCGGGCAATCCGCACATCAGCCACTACAGCGGCGAGACTGTCAGCCTGCAATATGACTCCTGGACCGGCACCGCATGGACCATCCAGGATGTAGACTTTATTGGCTGGGCCGGATGGTTTGCCTCCCTGGCCGTGGACGGCACAGGTACCCCCCATATCAGCTACGGGCGCAACTTCAATTACGCGGGGGCAGGAGGGGAGCTCGCATACGCACACCGGGCCGAGAACGGCTGGACAACGCAGACCGTGACAGCCTATGCTGGCCTGGAGAATACCTCTCTGGCGGTGGACAGCACAGGTAAACCGAGGATAGCTTACGTGGGCAGTGGGTTGTCGTACACCAGTTTATCTGGCAGCGAGTGGACCAAGCAAATGATCGATCCTGCTCCCAATGCTGGCTATTTCGCCTCCCTGGCCCTGGATCGAGCTGGTAATCCTCACGTCAGCTACTGCCAAGGTCGGCTCTACTACCTCAAGTATGCCCGCTGGACGTCAGGCGGTTGGGTGTCCCAAATCCTGGACGTTATCGGTGATGGCGGCGGTTTACAGCGGGGCGCCACATCGCTGGCTGTGGACAGCGCCGGCGCTCCCCATATCGCCTACTATGACTCCACCATCTGGGGCCTGAACTACGCTCGCTGGACCGGCAGCGATTGGGAAATCCAGACCGTGGATAGCCCTGGAGTCGCTGGCGTATATGTCTCCCTGGCCCTGGACGGCAGTGACAATCCACACATCGCTTATCACGCCGAGGTTGCCGGCGACTTGAAGTATGCCTCTTGGACGGGCAGTCATTGGTCAATTCAGACCGTGGACAGCGCCGGGCATGTCGGTGAAGACGCTTCACTCGCCCTGGACAAAGCTGGCAATCCCCATATTGCCTACTACGATTCCGATCACCAGGACCTGAAGTACGCCCGTTGGACCGGCACAAATTGGGATATCACGACCGCTGACAGCGTCGGAGGCGTGGGCGAAGGCGCTTCGCTCGCTCTGGATCCGGATGGCAATCCCCGTATCGCCTATTATGACGCCAGCAACGGCGACCTGAAATATGCCCGCAAGGGCGGTATGGCTTATCGGCATTATATGCCCCTGGTAGTACGGAAGTGATTCTGTTGGCAGCTAAGGACAGCAAGAACCTGTACCTGGAGAACGCTCATCCGGCCTGGCTGCCGTGATCGCGCCTGGTAAACCCCACGCCTTTGCGCCGCGAGATCGGGAAGTACCCTGTCCGTCCTCGCTCCGTCCTTTCCCGGCGCTGGTTTCCTGACCCAGACGGCCGTATGCTGGGGTCAAAGAAGGGAGGGAACCATGAGATCGTGCCTGAGCCTGACGCTAGGGTTGCTGGTTCTGTTTGGACTGCTGGTGGGCGGATGTGGGCAGCTCATACCCGCCAGGTCCGAGGCTCCTACGCCGTACCCGACTTACACCAGCCTTCCTACATACACGCCTTATCCCACATTTACACCTCCACCGACGCTGACGCCCACGAGCGCTTCTACTGCCACGGCGACACCTACCTTCACACCGACGCCAACAGCTACTCACACGCCGCAGCCCACCCGCACATCCACGCCGACCGTCGCCCCCTCCCCGACACGGACGCCTACTCCTTGCCTGCCGAACGCGGACTTCGTGGCAGATGTGACGATACCGGACGGTACGTATGTCGAGCCCGGGGGCAGCTTCACCAAGACATGGCGTGTGCGCTCCAGCGGATGCAGGCCCTGGCCTGCCGGCACCACCTGGGTTTTCGTCTCTGGCCATCAAATGAGCGCTCCGAACAGCGTTGTCGTGCCCGACACGCCTCTGGGTGGCACTGCCGACATTGCAGTGGGAATGGTGGCGCCTGACGTACCCGGCGCTTACAGGGGTGTCTGGCAGATGCGAGGCCCTGACGGACGGCTCTTTGGCGCGCAGGTTTGGGTGATGATCGATACTCGTCTCACGGTACAAATCCTGATCCGCAATGACACCAGTGGCACGCTGTATCTGAGTCTGAGCGGGCCGGCGACGTACAACTTCACCCTCGGACCGGGTAACCAAAACATTCGGGTGGTGCCCGGCACCTACAGCTACACCGGCCGGGGTTGCGGCGGCGCCACGAAATCCGGGACTGAGGTCATCTCCTGGCTGACAGGCGACTGGCGCTGGTGGTGCAGTTCCCTTTGGAGCCCCTGATCGAGCGAGACGCTCCAATCACGTGCCAGGCACTTCGCAAGTGCCTGGCACGTTGGCCCTGAGGAATTCGAGGAGGCGCATGATGAACGAACAGCACGTTCGGGAAAACCGATCCAACTCCACCCTGTTCGGCCGGCGGATCGCGGCGGTGCTTGTCGGCCGCTGCGCACTGGCCGCCGGCGTCGGGCTGCTGCTGGCTTGCGTGTTGAGCCTTGGCCTGGCGCACGCGTCGCATCAACCGGCCCAGGCGTTGTCGATGCAGGCCGAGACGATCACGCTCGGCGGGGGGTGCATGGGGATCGACCCCATGACCCTGGCCGTTCACCCCCAGACCGGCAATGTCTATGTGGCGAACTGGAAGGGCGGTGTCTCGGTGATCAACGGGACGGAGTGCGTGGGGCGGCTGCTGGCGAATCAAGAACGGCTGACCTCGGTCGGCATCAACCCGACGACGGGTTACGTTTACGTTACCCAATGGATCGGTGACACCATTTACGTCATCAGCGATACCCAGGTTGTCGGCTCAGTCTTCGGCACGCCCTACCGGTGGAATGGTCCGGCGGGCATAATCGCCGGGCCTGGCGCCGATGTCTATGTCCTCACTGCGTTCAGCGACGCCCCGGCCACCAACGGCGTGGGCCTGATCCGCGGCACGACGGCGATCAGCCACACACTGACGGGACAGCAGCCAGCCGCCGGCTACCTGGAGCCTGCGACGGGCTACCTCTATGTGACCAACGCGCTCAGCGATACCGTGACCGTCATCAGCGGCACGGCCCGCGTCGCCGACATCCCGGTGGGCCGGCATCCGGATGCTATCAGCGGCAACCCGGCCACCGGCTACGTCTATGTCCTGAACAGCGGCGACGGGGTCATATCTGTCATCAGCGGAACCCGCGTGGTTGCCACGGTGCCGGTCGGCGCCGGCTCAACCGAGCTGGGGCCGCATCCCTGGTACGGTTACACCTTCACCGGCTCCAACAAGGCTATCGGCGTGGATTCGACCAGCGGCTACGTCTACATCGCCAACTGGGGCGACGCGACCGTCTCGGTGATCCGCGGCACGCAGGCGCTCGCCACTCTGCCGGTAGGCCGGCATCCCAACACCGTCCTGGTGGACGCGGCCAGGGGGTATGTGTACATTGCCAACGTGGGCGACAATACCGTCTCAATCATCCGGGGCTTGACGGTAGTTGCCACGCTGCCTGTGGGTCGCTACCCTCTCGACATGGCCCTGCATCCGGCCACCGGCGACGTCTACGTGCTCAACCGGGACGATGGCAGCCTGTCGGTGATCCGGGGAGAACAGGTGCGGGCCACCATCCCCGGTCGCCCGTATCCCCAGGCGGTGGGAGTGAACTCGCGTACCGGGCTGGCTTACGTGACTAACGCCGGCGCCAACACCATCTCGGTCATCAGCGGGACGCAAATCCTGGCCACCTTGCCGGTGGGCCGCAATCCCAAGGCCATCGGCGTGAACGAGGAGACGGGGTACGTCTATGTGGCTAACCGGGAAAGCGACGGCGTCTCGGTGCTCAACGGCACGCAGGTGATCACCACGTTGGTCACCGGCGACTCTGAGCAGAAGGCTATCGGCGGCGACACCCCCAGCGATGTCGCCGTCAATCCGACCACCGGCTATGCCTACATCACCCGCCACCCGGACTGGCCCTCTGGCGGGACCGTGAGCGTGGCCAGCGGCGCCCGGCTCAGCGCCATCATCCCCGGCGGCGGGCCGCTGGCTGTTGCGGCTAACCCGGCGACCGGCTACGTGTACGTGGCCGAGGACTTCTGGGACGATCTGCTGATCGTCAGCGGCACTCAGAGGATAACCAGCATCTCCGCGGGAGGCGATCTGGTGGATATCGGCATCAACCCGACAACCGGCTACGTCTATGCCACACAGCCCTGTCAAGGCCTGATCCGCGTCATTACCGCCACCTCCTGGCTCACCGATGTGAATGTGGGCGGGTGTTGTCCCTGGTTTGTCGGTGCGGCTGCCCCGGCCGGTTATGCTTACGTGGCCGATTACTGGGATAAAGTCTACGTGCTGCGAGGGACTGAAGCGATTACGACCTTGAGCACGATCGGCCCGCGCCATGCAGCCATCGGCGTAGATCCAGCGCGGGGCTATGCCTATGTGGTGAACAGTGGTGACGCTACCGGCTCGGTGACGGTCATCAGCGGCACGCAGCCTTTGGATACCATCGCCGCCGGGCAGGATCCCCGGGCTATCGGCGTCAACCCGGCCACCGGTGACGTCTATGTGGCCAATTATGCGGACGCCAGCGTCACCGTCATCCGGGGAGGTCTGTTCGGCACCCCCACTCCCACGCCATCATCCACGGTCACGCGGACGCCCACTCACACGCCGACGCGGACTCCGACCGGGACGCCGACTCATACGCCGTCGCCCACCGCCACGCCGACGAAGACGCCTACGCCATCGCCTACAGTCACCGCGACATCCTCGAAAACACCGACGTATACCGCCACCCCGACGAAGACGCCCACGTCATCGCCCACGGCCACGCGGACTCCCACCCATACGCCGACATCCACCGCCTCCCCATCCTCTGCCCGGGTAGTGCGGCTGCCCCTGGTGCTCAAGGACTGGTGCTCGCCCACGCTTGAGTTTACGTATGTGCCTCCCTACGCGTCCTTCGATGACCTGCAAGGGCGGGCGCGCTGCATCGAGCCGGCCGACACCAAAGTCGCCGTCTACATCTATGTGTCGGGTTGGTGGACCAAGCCGTATTTTGACTCGCCGTTGACATCCATCCGGGTCGATGGTACCTGGACCTGCGACATCACGACGGGCGGAACCGATCCACTGGCGACCCGGATCGCCGCCTTCCTGGTCCCGAAAGGCTATGCGCCGCCGCTCATGTCTGGCGGTCAAACGCTGCCCGCGGAACTGCTCGAACATGCAGTGGCCCACCTCGTGATCGACCGCGAGCCCATCTTCAGGCGCATCCAGTTCTCGGGCTACACCTGGGGCGTCAAGGCCAGCGAAACCCGGGCTGGCCCGGGGCCCAACTACTTCTCCGACCGGGCCGAGAATGTGTGGGTTGACGCGCCGGGCCGGCTACACCTGCGCATCGTGCCGCGCGATGGCCGGTGGTACTGCACGGAGGTCTTCACGGAGGCGCCGCTTGGCTATGGCCGGTACATCTTTCACACCGGTAGCCGGGTGGATCAACTGGATCGTAACGCCGTTCTTGGGCTGTTCACCTGGGACGACGCGGCCCCCGAGCATCACTACCGGGAGATAGACATCGAGTTTTCGCGGTGGGGGCAGGCAAACAACGAGAACGCCCAATACGTGGTGCAGCCCTGGGATACGCCAGGGAACATGCATCGGTTCGAACTGGCGCTGTCGGGAGACCGCTCGACGCATTGCTTCGACTGGCGGGCCGACCGCATCGTCTTCCAGAGCCTGCCCGGCTACACCTCCTGTCCCATCTCTGGAGCGGATGCGCTCGCGTCCTGGATCTACATCGGCGGGGATGTCCCGCCGGCCGGCGAAGGAAAGGCACGGATCAACCTGTGGCTGACGGACGGCAATCCTCCTGCGAACGGTCAGCCGGCCGAGGTGATCATCGATGCTTTCGAGTTTATTCCCCTGGGGATGTATGAAAGAGAGGAACAGCCATGAACCGCAAGCTATTCTCCGTTCTGGCGGTAGCCGTTCTTTTGCTCTCTGCATCGCAGATGTCCGCTGCCGCCGTTAGCAAAGTCATGCCTCGATCGGAAGCTACACCGTCCATAGACTGGCTTACCCCAGAGGGTTGGGTCACAACGAAGTGCGTCACTCCGGGCGGGAGAGCGCACTTCGAGGGCAGGATCTACAACGCCACCGAAGGCGTCACGGGCCACAACGTTCAACTCTGGATCGAGGGCTTCAATGGCCTACCCGCCACGGTGACGCCTACCCTCATTCCCGAAACCCCCTACGGACAGCGTTTCGATGTCAGCGTCACCGTCGATGTGCCGGCCGATCTCGCTGCTGGCGTCTACCAGGGTACCCTGTATGCCGAGGGAGCAGATACCAACCTCTTTGAGCAACCATTGGCGTTCACCCTGGGGTCTCCGTGTATGGGCGGACAGTTAGTGTTGACCGGGAGATCCACCACTTATGCCGATACACCCGATAGTCCTGAGCTGGACGTTGGCAGCGAGAAGGGCGAGAGTCTGACGGTGGAGGGCTGGGTTAACTTCAGTACCTTCGGCACAGCTCAGATTCTCGAGAAGGCGAACGCTTACGCCTTGGTCACCGAGCAACAGAGCTCAGGCAGCTACACTTTCCGCTGCCTCACGTTCAAGTTGGGGTCCGGCGCAAGTGTGCGGTCGGTTCGGGTTTGCGCCACCCAGTACGGTGGCGGCTTTCACATTGCCGGCTGGCACCATGTTGCGGGCGTCTATGACAGCGCGGCAGGCGAGATGCGGGTCTACATGGACGGCACGCGGCAGGATAGTTACCAGGTCGGGCAGATGCAAGTCAACAACACGACGGCGCCTGTCGAGGTGGGCAGAAGCATGCTCGGCCTGATGGACGAAGTTCGGATTTCGGCCAGTGCTCGCTACAGCGGTGCAAGCTACACGGTGCCGAACGGGCCGTTCTCTTGCGACGCGGCCACACGCGCCCTGTGGCACTTCGACGAGTATGATGGCGCGACGGAGCTGCATGATGCGTGTGGCGCCGACAATCTGCTAGTAGGCCACAACGGTGCGCACACGGAGGGAGGGTCACCGGCTATACCAACGCCGACCATGACGGCAGAGCCCACCCACACCCCCACGGCAACATCGACCGCGACACCCACCCCCACAGCAACCCATACCTCGACGCCGACCATGACGTCTATCCCCACGACCACCTATGTCCCGACCTCAACGCCGACGGCCACGCGCACACCGCTGCTGGCTGCCAGGCTTAATTATTTGCCCTTGATCCTGGCCTCTTACGCGCTGCCACCTGTCACTCCTACGCCATCCCCGACTTCCACCATCGAGATACCGATCGGGCCAGACCTGACGTCTTCGACCAAGCTGGTAGACAAGCAAATGACGGCGCCGGGCGAGCGGTTGACCTATACCATTATTCTGCTTAATCGCGGCGTCGGCGATGCTCTGGCTGCATCCTTCACGGACGCGATTCCGTCGGACACGAGCTACGTGCCAGGCAGCGCGTCGGACGGAGCTGTCTATGTGCCGGCGCTCGACATGATCGTCTGGAGTGGGCGTGTGACGGCCGGCGCGGCCCAGGTGGTAACCTTCCAGGTCACGGTGAAGCATAATGTGGCGTCAGGTACGATGATTCAGAACACCGTCGACATCAACGATGGCGTGCCGGGCCATTTACAGGTGCGCTGTTCTGCCGAAACGCAGATCACATCCGCCACCGCCACGCCAACGGTGACTCCAACGCCATCGGCTACTTGGACGCCCGGTCCGACAGCCTCCCCCACGGAGACGGCGACGCCTGTCGCGTCGCACACTCCCAGCCCGTCACCCACCTGGACGTCGTCACCAACGTCCAGCGTGACACCGACTTCCAGCGCCACACCTACTCGCACGCTCAGTCCGACAGCCTCACCCACGGAGACAGTGACGCCTGTCGCGTCGCACACCCCCAGTCCGTCACCCACCTGGACGCCGTCACCAACGTCCAGCGTGACACCCACTGCCAGCGCCATACCTACGGGGACGCCCAGTGCGACACCGATTGCCAGCGCGACATCGATCGCAACGGTGACAGCTACCCCGACCGCGACTGGCAGCGCTCACTGGATCACCATTGCCCAGGAAGATTTCGAGGGGACGTTCCCCGCTCCTGGCTGGCAGGTTTTGGACTGCAACGCCGCGACCGGCGGCGAGTATCTATGGGCGCAACGCACCTGCCGGCCGCACACAGGCACGTTCGGCGGGTGGGCAATCGGTGGGGGCGCCGATGGCAGCCCATTGGCGTGCGGCGCAAGTTACGCTAACAACACCTGTAGTGTCTATGTCTACGGCCCCTTTAGCCTGATTGATGCCACGGACGCGAAACTGGCTTTCTATCGCTGGAGCAACACAGAGCTCCAGTGGGACAAGCTATTCTGGGGCGCGTCGATTGATGGTAACAGCTTCTACGGTGTCGCGGCCACGGGGGACTGGTCAGCCTGGAAGTACGAGGAGTTTGACCTGACCAACGTCTACACGTTGGGCGACCTGCGTGGTAAGCCGGCGGTGTGGATCGGTTTCAGCTTCACCAGCGACACCAGCAACACATATCCTGAAGGTGCCTACCTGGATGACATCACCATGCGCAAGCAAGTGGGTGGACCACTGGCGCATTCTGCTGCCGATCCCGTGAAGCTGTTTGATGAGTCTGATAGCACGCGCTCGTTGAGACCAGCGGTCTGGCGCGCCAGGTGAACCGCCTCGCCGACTGACGAATGCCAGAGGGAGGCGCGCACGCCTCCGGTTTCCGTGCGATAACCGCATTTCGACAGGCACTTGACCTGGAGGAGGAACACCATGAACAGGTACCGTTGGATTCTAATCGCACTGCTTCTATCATCGCTGGTGGCGGGCTGTGCGCCGGCTGCGCCGACGATTACGCCCACACCGACTGCGCCGGCGGCCAGTCCTACGCCGGCACCACCCACACCCGACTTGGACGCGACGATCGATGCGCGGGTGGCAACCCGGCTCGCCGCCGTGATTCAAACCGCGGCTGCCCCTACATTGACAAGTACTCCGATGCCACGGCCGACCAGTACAGCGACCCGCAGGTTAGAGCCTTCCAATACTCCCACCGCATTCGTCACCGCCACTCCGCGGCCCACGCCGATGGCCGGGGAAGTTGTGTTTCCCGATGTGGAGCTGGAAGCGGCCGTGCGCAGGGCTATCAGCAAAACCGATGGGCCGATCCGGCCGGCTGACCTGAGCGGATTGACAAGACTGTCTGCATGGTATGAGGGCATCAAGGATCTTTCCGGCCTGGAGTACTGCGCCAACCTGACCGATCTCGGTCTGGAGGGTAATGATATCGCCGATCTGACGCCGCTGGCCAGGCTGACCAGCCTCACCAGCCTTGACCTTTCATCCAACGACATCGTGGATCTAGCGTCGCTCACCAAGCTCACCAACCTGACCAGTCTTGACCTGGATGGCAACGATATCGTGAACCTGACACCGCTGGCTGGCCTTGCCAAGCTGACCAGCCTTAACCTTTCGGGGAACGATATTGTGGACTTGACGCCGCTGGCCAAGCTTACCAACCTGACCAGCCTCAATCTCGGAGAGTCAGGTTGGATATGGAAGGAGTACAATGCTATCGTGGACGTGACGCCGTTGGCTGGCCTTACCAGGCTGACCAGCCTCAACCTTTCAGGGAACGATATCGTGGATGTGACGCCGCTGGCCAGCCTGATCAATGTGACCGATCTCGACCTTGCGGAGAACGACATCGTAGACGTGACGTCGCTCGCCGGGCTCACTCACCTGACCGACCTCGACCTTTCAGGAAACAAGATCGTGGATCTATCATCGCTGGCCGGGTTGCGCAACTTGAAGACGCTCGACCTCTCATCCAACGCCATCGAGAACCTGACCACCCTGACCGGGCCAACCGGCCTGACTGAGCTCAATCTCTCGTTCAATAAGATCGTAGAACTGAAACCCCTGGCTTGGTTCATCCTGCTGCGAGAACTGGATCTTTCATCCAATCAGATCGTGGACCTGACGCCGTTGGCCGGGCTCACCGATCTGAACAGCCTGGACCTCTCATCCAACCAGATCAGCGACCTGTCGCCGCTGGCTGTGCTGCGCAGCTTGAGAACGCTCAACCTCTCATCCAACGTCATTGCCAGCCTGGCCACGTTGACCGGGCCAACCAGCGTGACCGAACTCGATCTCTCATCCAATCAGATCAGCGACCTGGCGCCGCTGACCAGGCTCACCGGCCTGACCCAACTCGGCCTTTCAGGGAATAAGATTGTGGATCTGATGCCGCTGGCCGGGCTGCTCGGCCTGAGCTCACTCGACCTGGAGAACAACCAGATCAGCGATCTGTCGCCGCTGGTGACCAACAGCAACAAACACGGGCTGGCTTCCGGCGATACAGTCTGGTTGAATGGCAACAGCCTGAACCTTACAGCCGGCTCAGAGGCCATGGTGGCCATCCTGACACTTCGGAAAAACGGGGTCACGGTCAATTACTGAGGAAGGGTGTGCTGCACCGCTCCTCTTCCTTCACAGGGGAGGGCGAATCGAACCTAACCCCCTGCCCCTTTCCCTCGCAGGGAAGGGGGCAACTGAACGGCGCCCCTCCAGTCCCTGGGGCGTCCCCTTCCAGTGCCGGCGGCAAACAATCGACAGTCGTATGCTGATGGCAGTTGAGGGGAGTCTGCCCTCCGGCGAAAGCCCTGATTCCACTGTAACATGGGAGGTGTGAGATGTTGGCCAGAGATTTCTTCTCCGGGACGTCTGGCTGTTGGGGGCCCTATCTGAACTGCGGCATGGCCACAGGCAATCAGCGGCCTCGCCGTGCGGCTCCAGTGCTGGGAGTCCTGCTCGTAGCGCTCGTTGCCGGCCTGTCTACGCCGGGCTTCATCGCGCCGCGTGTTGCCGAAGCCTGGCTCGATTTCAGACCAAATCTCGCTTCCGGGCATCCAGCGCCGGCAGCCGACTTCGGTCCTGATCCCCGTCTTGGCTGGCTCTTGACCTGTCAACGGCCTGCGTTTTGCCCGGGTTCCCAGCCGCTTCCGATAACCGCGCCTGCACCGCAGATCCTTCTCAAGGGAAGCCAGGCTGTGGCGTTAGTGAATGTACCCGTTCTCAATGTGCGCGGCGGCCCGGGTACTGGCTACCCGGCGCTCGGGCAGGTCCATTTGGGTGATGTGTTGCAGGCCACCGGTCAGGTCAACGGCTGCGCGTGGATAGCCGTCACCACGCCGACAGGTCTTCAGGGGTGGGTCGCGGGCACAAATGGCTATGTGACACTGGATCGCCCCTGTCAGCAATTGCCGATCCTTCCGATCACAGCGCCTCCTGCGATGAGTGCACGGCCGATATCAGGCGCCTTCCTCAAGGATGACAGGCTCTTTGGCTCCGGTCGGCTCACGATCGAAAACGGTCGCGATACTGACGCAGTAGCGGTCCTGGCCCGCCCAGACGGCAGCACACTATTCGCCATCTATGTGCGCGCGGGCCAGTCAGTTCAGGTGGATCGCGTTGCAGACGGGATCTACTCCCTGTACTTCACAGTGGGGATGGATTGGGACGGCCGCCTGGCCAGGTTCAGCCACCAGCTAGGTTTCTACCGCTTCGAGGATACGCTACAGTTCAGCACCAACCTCATGCCTGACGGCATCGAGTACACCGCGATTCACGTGACCCTGCACGGTATCGTTAACGGCAACGCACCGATACGATTTCTGGGCGCGAACGAATTTCCCGCGCTCCGATAGATGAGTGGTATTTGTTGAACTCCGCAGCGGCCGAATGGTGTGGCGTTAGTCTTGGGAGGGGATTCTATGGCGGTCCAACAATTCAAATCGAGGATCCTGTCAATGCGCATCATCACCATCGCGGGCGTCGTCGCTTTGGGTCTGGTGATCGCGATCCGCACGCACATGGCTGCAGCAACTGGGTTTGCCACCGTGCGCGCTGGTATTAGCCCTGAGCAGAAGGTGCCAGTTGTAGCAGTCTCGGACGGACCAAGTTTCAGGGGTGTAACCTACGTCTCGTGGACCAGGGGCGACTATCCCTTTACTGCAAGTTGGAAACCCCAGACCTATGTTAACTCTCAAGCTATTGCAAGCGCCTCAGTGATGACCCGCAAGCCCTATGCGGGCATCGGTTCGCTGGAGCTGAGGGTGGATCTCGTCGGTGGGCACCCTAACAAAAGCAACGGTGAAGTATTCGTTGACCTGCGTTATCATCCACCCCTCTGCGATCCACCCGCTTGTGTGACAGCGCCGGTCAACTTCGAGGGGGTCGCCATCACAGCGAAAGTCTTCGCGCCTGGTGGGAGCCGGGGAGACCCGCAAAGGCCCAACGGCTTTCAACTATTCGTCAAGGATGAGAATTGGCGGAGTTTCTACGGAGACTGGCAGAATATCGATGAGGGGACGTGGATGACCGTCACGGTAACTCCGCAACGCATATCGCCACCTTACGGTCATATGGATCCGGGCTTCGACCCTGCCAGGGTTGTGCTCCTGGGGTTGAAGATCGGCGCCGGGGCAGGTTCAACCGCTGCCTTTTCAGGCACGGTGTGGCTAGATCATGTGGATTGGGTCGGGGGCGGCCCGCATCCCCGATATGCCTTTGAGAATGTGGAAAACTCCCTGGATACAATCAAGGGAACTGGAACCAACTACGTGGCATTGGTCGACACCTGGTACATGGACGATCCAACCTCGACGGCCATCTACCCGGACCCCTTGAAGACACACACGGACGACGAAATCATCAAGACGATCCGGGAAATACACAACCGCCGAATGGGGGTCTTGCTCAAGCCGCACATTGATGTCCAGGACGGCACCTGGCGCGGCGCTATTAACCCTTCAGACCCGGCGGTCTGGTGCGATAGCTACAAGAGCCTTATGACGCACTTCGCCGAAATCGCAAGGGATAACGGCGTTGAGTTGCTCAGCGTGGGCACGGAATTGGAAAGCGTGTCCGGCAACCCATACCGCTCCTGCTGGGATGGCATCATTGACGCAGTAAGGAATGTCTATACGGGTACGCTCACTTACGCGGCTAACTGGGACAACTATGAAAACGTGTCCTTTTGGGATCGGCTGGATGTGGCCGGCATAGATGCCTATTTCCCCATAAGCGACGCTCGCGACCTGACTCTCGCCGAACTTATCGCTGGCTGGACCCCGTGGGTGGCACAGATAGCGAACTGGCAGGCAACCATCGGCAAATCTGTCATCTTTACGGAGATCGGGTATCGGAACGTAGACTACTGCGCCAAAGAGCCATGGGCAATGGATGGCGGAGGACTGTCCAACTGTCCCTGTCAGGCCAGGGCTTACGAAGCTGCCCTGCGGGCCTGGTCCGGCAAGAGCTGGTTCCGCGGGATGTTTTGGTGGAACTGGTTCCCCTGGTCGGATGCCGGCGGCTGCTGTGAAACGTCCTTCACTCCACAGCACAAACCAGCCCAACAGGTACTCGCGCGTTTCTACGGCGCCGGTGTCTATTTGCCGCTTGTGATGAGGGATCATCACGCTCCAACGGTGTCACCGACGCCTTCGCCAACGCTAACGCCAACCGCAACCGCTACTCCAACTCCCGATTGTGGAGCGTTCCCGGATTCCCCGGATGGTCGGTATCGGGCGAGAACAGTGAGCAGCGATACGGGTATTCACTACCAGGTGATCGAAATCCAGACCGGCAAGGTGATTCTGACGACCCACGCCGAGTATAGCACATACAACGATGTGAAGGCCGGCGGGTTTAGCTCTGATTCCCGGAAGTTCGCGGCCGTCTACCACTACGGGCACGCGGGCGACTATACCTGGATAGGGGTCTGGAGCACCGAGAGCGGGGCGTTCCTCGATGCCGAAATCCTGGCCGGGTGGACCACAAGCCTGTGCGGTATCTTTACGGAGGCGCCTACACCAACCAGCACCGCAACACACACCCCGACCAACACAGCAACGGCCATGCCATCCAGCACGCCCACGCCAACCCATACTCTGACAAATACGCCGACTGCCACGCCGACAAACACGCGAGCCCTCACGCCAACGACCACACCGACCGACACAGCTACGTTCGTGCCGTCCAGTACGCCTACGCCGACCGACACGCCGACTGCGATGTCAACCCCTACCCGCACACCGACATCCACACCGGCGCCGGCCTTCGATTTCGAAGGTGACTGCCAGGGATGGGGAATGCAGCCCTTTAACCAGTTGCCGCAACCGTGCCAGGGTGCGGCTCCCTCGACAGAAGAGGCGTACACAGGACGTTATTCCCTGAAGTTCACCGCCCTTGGGCCTTACGACCCGGGGACCACGCAGGATGTGGGGGTGAGCTACGATGCTTGTGGTCATAGGGTCACTGCCTTTGTCTGGCTGCCTGCGGGTGCGCCATCCATGCCGGCGGTAATTTATGCTCAAGATCAAAACTGGGGTTGGCGCCAGGGACCTTACGTGAATCTGATGTCAGGAGAGTGGAATCCGGTTTCCTTTGACATGCGAGGCCAGACGTGGCCGACTCCGTGTAGAACGTTGGGGCTCCACTTCACCCCGGGCGGCTACATGGGACCCATCTTTGTCGACACCGTCAGAGTCGAGTGAGGGGCGGCCAATGTACTCATGATATTCTTGAAACGGGGAACTGGCGAGCTTCGTTGGGTAAAGTGGAGTAGATTAGTGCTCGTGCAATTGAAACACCTGCCGGTGCGCCAGGAATGGGCGCAGCGCTCCCGCTGGCTGGTATGGCAGGTGTCAGAACACGGCCCATAGGTTGGGGCCTGACGGAATGCCGACTCATTAAGCTGTCCCTGCGCCAGGTTCACTATATTGAGGATCAGCCCCAGGGTGCCCACATGTTGCCGATGACCGGCTCATCCCCCTCAGGCGGCGGCAGTGAACGCGACGTGTTAAAGACGAACAGTGCCTCCAGAGTTGGCTGCGCGTCGACCCCTTCGGACCGGTGGCTCGAGTGACACTGACTGCCATACTCCTCCAAAATAACGGGAACGTGGTCGGGTATGAGGCGTTCGAGCTGGATGAGTTGGTCCTGGCCTACGCGATCACGATCCACAAGTCGCAGGGGAGCGAGTTCCCGGTCGTGGTCGTGCCGGTGCTGAATAGCCACCACATCATGTTGCAGCGCAACCTGTTGTACACGGCGATCACCCGCGCGCGGAAGTTGGTGGTGCTGGTGGGGGATCCGAAGGCGATCGCGGTGGCGGTAAGGAACGACGAAGCGCGGCGACGGTATACGGCGCTGGCCACGAGGTTGCCCCAGGCAGTGCTGTGATTGCAGATCGATGGATCGGAATGGAAATGCGCAGATCAAGCCTATGGCAATCTGATGCTGATTCCGGAGTTGGGACCGGGTGGCAAGCCGAGCGCTGGCTCTACTCCTGGATGCGTACGTAGATCTTCGAGTAGGGCGGCTGCCGGTAGCCGCTTACCGATCAACACTTCTGATTCCCTCCTCGGATTCAGTACCGCCTTAGCGCGATATACAACCACTTCGCTGATGCCCATCTCGAGCGCTAGGCGACAGAGGCCGCGCGCGTAGAATCGGTTGAACTCGCCTTCAGCCAGTGTCTCGTGGGCATTCGTCGGTACTTTAGCTATGGTGTAACCGCCAGAAGGCTTGCGTCGCGGTTCTGTCTCGCTCAGCAAACGCTTCTGCTTGAGGCTCCATGCCAAAGTTGAATCGTTTCCGATCTTGATGGCATTGACGAGTAGATCAGCATACTCCGCCTTGCCCGCCGCGGTTAGGCGCGGGCTCAGATACAGTGTTCCGTGGCTAAGATCCCAGTGGAGTTCATCGAGCATCCTCAGTACCCGACACGGGCTGATTTGCGATCGGTAGCACCCGATTTGCCAACTGGGCCGACTTGCGGCATCGTTAGGCCATCCTAATTGGGAGGTCTGCGACGATGCCCAGCCGGCAACTTTATCTGCATATTCGCGACTTGCTCCATGTCTTGCACGAAGAACCCGAAAACTCGCTGCTCGTGACGCTGGCATTGATGATCACGGGTCTGCTTCTCGGCCGCAGCGTTCAGTTCTGGGAATTGGCGGTTTGGGTACCGGCCGACATCCAGTTGCTCAGTGCCGT
>Ga0172369_10002071_pt1 | contig 28178 bp, 13 predicted proteins | sample LakKiv25m_FD_114539 | JGI IMG/M metagenome (GOLD analysis project Ga0172369, IMG submission 114539) | Freshwater microbial communities from Kabuno Bay, South-Kivu, Congo - kab_022012_11.25m | ecosystem: Environmental > Aquatic > Freshwater > Lake | place: Democratic Republic of the Congo...
ATCATCGCCGCGATGATGTAGGGCTTGTAGCTCGCCTCGCGGTAGGTGTCGTCGCGGTAGCGGTCGAAGACGCTGGCGGCGACTTCACCGGCGGCGCAGGACACGTCGGTGATGTCGGCGGGGAGGCAGTGCATGTAGAGCGCCTGCGGCATATCCTTGCTGGCAGCCTTCGTGAGCTTCATCTTCGCCTCGGTGCACTCCCAGTCCTTGTACTTCGCGTTGTTGGCGAGCGCCTCTTTTTCGAGCGCCTTGAGGCCGTCCTTGTCGCCCGCGTGGAGGAGGGGAACGCGCTTGAGCATCACATCGTAGGGCGCCCAGCTCTTCGGGTAGACGATGTCGGCTCCTTTGAAGGCCTCGTCCATCGAGTCGGTATAGGAGAAGCTTCCGCCCGAAGCCGCCGCCTGTTTTTTGGTGAGCTCGACGACGTCGGGGATGAGGTCGTAGCCCTTCGGATGGGCGAGGACGATGTCCATGCCGAGGCGGCTCGCGACCCCGATCACGCCCTGGGGCACCGAGAGCGGCTTGCCGTAGGAGGGGCTGTAGGCCCAGCTCATCACGATCTTTTTGCCCTTGAGGTTTTCCAGCCCGCCGAAGAAGTGCGCGAGGTGGAGGAAGTCCGCCATCGACTGGGTGGGATGGTCGATGTCGCTCTGCAGGTTGACGATGGTCGGCCGCGAGGGCAGTACGCCTGCCTTTACGCCGTCGTCGAGGGCGGCGCCGACTTCGCGCTGGTAGCGGTCGCCTTCGCCGAGGTACATGTCGTCGCGGATGCCGATAGCCTCGGTGAGGAAGCTGATCATGTTCGCCGTCTCGCGCACCGTCTCGCCGTGGGCGATCTGGCTCTTGCCCTCGTCGAGGTCCTGGATGTACAGGCCTAAAAGGTCGCAGGCCGAGGCGAAGGAAAAGCGCGTCCGCGTCGAGTTGTCGCGGAAGTTCGACACGGCGATGCCCGAGTCGAAGACGCGCGGGCTGATGTTCTTCTCGCGCATGGCGCGCAGGATGTCGGCGACCAGGAAGGTGGCGTCGAGCTCATCGCGGGTCTTCTCCCACGTGAGAAGGAAGTCCTTGCCTGCCATATTGATTTTTTTCGAAGCTAATTCGCGGATAAGATTCTTGATCTCCGTCGTGTCCATAAACCCTCCAATCCGATTGTGTACGTAGAAGTATATTAAAGCATGAGGCTCAAAGTCGCAACAATTCGGTGAGGTTTATTGTGGCTCACATTTTATCAGCTTCATTGCTTCGTTAAAGAGTTCCGGACCCCACAATTCCAGAGCGCGTGCATCGCGAACGAAAGGAAGAGCGTCTTCTTTTGCCTGTTTCCAATTGATCGCCGCAATCCGTTCAGTGAGGTAACCCTGTACATCGCCTAATTCGATAGGGCGCTTGGCGGACCAATGCCCGCTCTGCCTCATTCGCGCTTCCAGATGTGGCAAGTCAATTGGAATTTCATGTGAAATGAAGAACAAGAGATCATACCAATCTCGCCCTTTTACGCGCGTTTTCCAAGCTCTGCAGAGGCATGCATGCATTTTCCCCGCAAAGAGGCACGATGGGCTGACGACCCGAACAGATATCGGAAATGGTTCAAGCAAGGTCCTATTTTCAGTTCTTATCCCCACAGGAGGATCGGTATCTATCTCTAACTTTATTTTGACTAACTGATTCGGAGCGATATTTCCCATTGCGGCTATCGGCGCTCTGATCTCAATCAGATTGATTTTTGTATTGGCTTTTATAAATGCGGATTCAACAGCATAGTGTTGTTTTTGCTCAATTTCCACAGAAAAACCGAAAGCTTCCAATTCTGAACGCAATCCGAGAAGGCGGTCGGAGAGTTTCCAGGCTGAATCAGGCGCTATCAATGTGAAATCAAGATCCTCGGAGAAACGGTCGAGCTTATAAAAAAGGCGAAGTGCAGTTCCGCCATAAAAGGCGGCTTTATCGAAGAAACCTGTTCGCCAAAGCCCCGTTAAAGCAGTTTCTTGCAGGACTTCGCGGAGTACCCGATTCCAGTCACCCTGGTGAAGCGGCTTTCGTCGCTCTACCATAGCGTTGATAGCGTCATTCATGAAGTCTCCTCAAGAGTTTGATCAAATGTACTCGAAAACTATCTCCTGGCATCTGTAATGCGTACGCGGAGAGGCGTCGTGCATCAAGCGTGTTGAAAATATCAGGATCCATACGGAAATCCTCGAAAAGTCGAGCTTCTAGTGCCTTCATTGATCTAACTGAACCAGAGAGATACAACAGGTCGAGGAGCGCTTTTTCCGGTGTAGCGATAAGAAACCCTGATCCATCGATCAGTGTTTTTTGAGTCCATCCGAAGGTGTAGACCTCCAAAGGAAGGTGTCGATAGCTGAATTGTCCAAGTGGCGTATTGAAATCACGATTCCTCTTTGGAGTCGCGGAAGTGATCCCTTGAACGGCTTCCGGGATAAGTCCAGCATTCGCGAGCACGTACTCGAAAGAGACATAGGAGGGGCCAAAAATCTTGTTTGCCAGTATTTCCATAGCTATTGGGCGCTTTCGAAATTCCGGGGCTATCACATAGATACCGGGCACAACTCCCTGGATCATACCCGTTTTCATCCACCGACTCACTCGATCGCGCACGTTGCCCTGATCGCCCGCGATCGCCGAGATGGCAAGAAAATCGACTTCAGGCGGCAGTCTCGCTATTTGTCGTATTTCAACCATGATGTCTTGTATTATAAGACATCATGGTTGATTTGCAACAGTAGTGTAGAAGCTTTTTCGCGGAGGGCGGCGAGCTTCGACTGAACAGTCCTTTCGCCGTTTCGTCGCCCATTGGCGGAACCGCATGCTGCGCTTTCAGTTGGCCCGGTAGATGACGGATATAATGGCTTTGAGGTTGTAGTACAAAGTTGGTTTATCAGCATTCGCAATATGCATTTTTTGCATATTGCTTTTTGAGTCCAACTCGCCTTCTTTGAAAATGTTGCCGACATGCTTCGCTATAACCGAGCATTCCCGCTGAAATAATAAAAAAGGATTATTCTAACTTGGACACGAGGCTAATTCATGCAACCTAGCCAGCACGATTTCCCCTTGGCTTTCTTGCCGCAACTGTGGCATTTTATGCAATAGTTGCGTTATTTTAACCTTCTGCATTGCGGATGCTTGATTGAAGATAATGGTTGTTTGGAATACATGCTAAAAATAGGGGAGTCTTCGCCTGCCATTTACATACCTGAAGAGGCTATTAAACTTTGAGACTCAATGTCGCAATATTTCAGCGAGCCTTTCAAAATCCTCAATCGCCGCCTTCAGCTCAGGCGAATAGGTGTTCCTGTGATCATCGTGACACAGTGGATTGAGAATATGGGTGCGGTCTGAATCGAGCCGGCGGAGGATTGCTTTTACTTCGCCGGCGCTTTTTTGCATCAATTTTGAAATAAGGCCTGCGAGGTCCAGATCTTCATAATTACTATTGCGCTGTTCAGCTGGGTTTAGATTATTCTTGAGCAATTTCTCGAAACCTTTTCTGAGATGAAATGCACACTCATCATATTCTCGTCGACCGAAAGAGATCTTCGCTTTCTCGATTTCTGTTTTATTTGTAGTAACTATTGCTTTTGGAATGTTTCCTGAATCGTCCATGTACAACTCATAGCGAGCCCAATCCATCTTATCTCGATAGATATCGAAGAGTTCTTTATCGTGCGTAAATAGGAAGATTTGGAAATCAGCGAAACGAGTCTTGAGAATATCGAGAAGCTTGAGACGATTGGCCATATCCAAGCTAATGAGTACGTCATCGAGCACAAGGATTTTAAAGGGAGTTGCTGCTGTCTTTTCCAGGAGACGACGTATCGACGCGAAATATAGGGAAATCGCGAGCGCCGAGAGCCTAGCTTCGTTTAAAAAACTTTGGTACTGCTCGATGATGCTGTCTCTATAATCGATGAGAATCGAGATTCGAGGATTAAGCGCGCCATCTTTAGCTATCTCAGTAAAGAATTCAAATTTGTCTATTGAAAAATCGTGATCGAAAACACAAATAAGATCGTTGATCTCTGAAAGGAGTTCGCCGTTCATCAATGTCTCGAGGGTCGAAAAATACTCTGGAAAATTACGGATGTCTGATAGTTTTGAGTCTTTTCCTTTTACAGGATACATGGTGAAGAGCTCGCGCAGCATGGAATAAATATTGATTCGTCCTACATCTCCTTCTGAAGAGAAGTGAATTTTCAAGAGTCTCTTGTAATCGAGGAGTGGCATAAAGAGGGCGAGAGGTTTTAAATACTCAAATCCGATCGGAATCTCTGTGGTATCTCTGTCAAGAATAAGCGTTTTACCGTCAGAAAAAGTGAACTCGATTTCTGGATCTACCTCTTCGGCGAAAATATTTCTCTCCTCAGCGATGGTCGCGATATCCTTGCCTGCCAGAAGTGCCAAAGCGCGATAGACGCTGCTCTTTCCCGTTCCATTCTCTCCGTAGAGAAGGAGATTTTTGCCTTTGATGGACAATTCCAGCTTCTCGGAGAAGAATCGATAGCCTTCTATGGTAAGGTGATCGATACGAATCGAATCTCTGGAGTATGCGTGGTTCGCAGAGGCGAACACTTCAAGTCTGGAATCCTTCATCGCTTCAGCGCTCCTAAAATGATCTCGACGCTCTTGACGTTCCGGCTGTGAATGAGCCCAGCGTGAAGCGTGGGATCCTTATCGCAGAAGGCCGCAAACTGGCGGATGTACTCAGTTTTGAAATCGTCCGAATCTCCTTTGGCGAAGGGCTTTACGATTTCGGCGACTCTCTCATTTATATAGCAGCCCGATTCCCGCATCTCTGCTTCAAAGTAGAGACCGTAAACCATCACATCGATGAGACTCTCGAGCGTTTTTGCTTCGAATTCGAGACCGTGCACGTATCCAAACTGGATGCAATCGACGAGTATTTCGTATGGTGCTCCCTGCTCTTTAGAAATTTTTGGGATTGGACTCAATTCAACATATTGTTTAAAATAACGTCGTGTATTGCCTCTGACTTCAGTAGAAATCAAAGGCAAATAAAAATCCATTGTACTTGAATTGAGAATAGCTAACAGGAATTTTATTTTTTCTCCAACAAGAATAAATGCCGTATTCAAAATAATCCGTTCGAGAGGTTCATATGAATATGTAGGTTCTGTTGCCATCTCCAACCAAAATAGCTTATCTCGACCAAATACATTAAAATACGCACAGTCTCGCAGGTTGCTCCAATGATCGCCTTGATCATCGCGATCGTACAGACCTTTGCCTTTTACCTTTATTGTGCCGCGTTCTATTCCATCTCCAACCGCTTTCAGATGAGCAAATACTACGGGGTAGTCTTTTTCCAAATCGATTCTAGGGATTTTTCTGCCGTTTGATAATTTATAGCCATTGTGGCTTGCTATCAAATACAATCCCGCCCACTCAGCCTTATAACGCTTGATATCCCGCCCCCTCAGAATGGGCTTGAGCACCTCGGCGCTTCGAGGATCGGCGGCCACGAGCTCGTCATACTTCTTTTTGTCGATGATAAAGGCTTCGTTGAGCCCTGTTAAAATTCCTCGATAGATAGAGATGTCCCAATCTCGAAGGGGTGTGCCCACTTCTTCGATGCGCTTTTTTATGCGCGCCTCATCGCCCCAGGTAATAACAAAACTCTCGGGTGTAAAGAGCGCCTCTCCTTCTCCTTGGCGGTCCAGCAGCTCGGTGAGCGAGGAAGAAGCCTCATACGCCTTGGAAAGATCCCAGACTTTCGGTTTCTGTCCAGTCTCTTTGCTCCAGAGCGTAATGTTCGTGTAGGTCGTGGCGCTCTCGAATATTGGGGAGTCGCCGAAATCGATGATCTTTCTGATACTTCCGTTGGACAGGAAATATTGCCGCATGGCTCTTCCATAATTGGCCCGCATCCACTTGTTGCTTGTGATGTAGCAGAGCATTCCCCGTTCAGCGAGCAGTCCATAGCCGCGCTCGTAGAAGAGACAGTAGAGATCGGCGGTTTTTCCCCAGACTTTGTACTGCTGCGATTCCCAGCGCTGTTGTTCCGGCTTTCCCGAGTAGCTCTGAATCTGTACGTAGGGTGGGTTGCCGATGACGATATCAAAGCCATCGACAAGGCCGAACATCCACTCGGCGTCGAAGAATGGGGCATGGGCGTTCTGGTCATAGGGATCGAAGGCGGCGACGAGGTTCGCGTCGCGGTGATCCATCCCATCTTCGATGAGAAGCGCTTCGATACGCTTTCTCAACTCTCTGTCCTTTTCTTGAGCCAGCAGCTTATTCGTTCGATTTTTCGCGCTGAAGTAGTTGTGGCGCAGTTCTTTTAAGCACGATTCTGTCGCATCTATTTCAGGATTGCGAAGCTCGCCGATTCCCTGATGAGAAATTCCGATCAAGCTGTCGGCGGCGACAAATTTCGTTTCAAGGTTTGGCAGAGAACGGATTCCAAGGTTGTCGGTACCAGGTTTTTTGTTTTGATCAATTATAAGCGAGATAAAGCAGCGAAGTTTCGCGATTTGTACCGCGATCGGCTGGATATCAGCTCCGTAGATGCAGTGCTCGATGAGATAGAGTTTCCGTCCGTAGTCCAATTCGTTGTGCGCGAAGGCCGATTCGATGTCCGCTATCGTATGTTCTCGAATTTCGGCATCTTCGATCGACTCGGCATTCCGAATCTGTCGCTGTTTCCACAACTCATTGTGTTCATCGAGCTTGTGGAGGATGTACACAAGTTTATTGAGAATGCCCATGGGAAAGGCACCGGAACCGCACGCGGGGTCGAATACCTTGAGCTCGTCGATCGCGTTAATGAGCGTGTCCCGCTCTGGTTGTGTAAACGCGTGCTCATGTTCGGTGTACATAAAAAGGATGTCGAGGCCTGTCGCGGCATCTTCCTCTTTCATGGAAGTGTTGGTGATGAGATGACGTTTCAGATAACTCTTGAGACTCTCGTCCACCATGTAGTCCACGATAGGGCGGGGGGTGTAAAAACTTCCCGTTTTATTGCGCGCGGTAGTTTTGGTCTCTGGATTATAGCTTGCGAGAAGATTTTCGAACACTTTTCCCAAGAGCTCGGGGTCGAGGGCTACTTCTTCTTCGACCGGCGTATTCTCGGCAACTGTAAACTTGTAGCCGGCAAGAATATTGATGAGCCCTTTTACTTTGTATTTGGCGCCTCGTGTGCCATACACCTCATTGAGATCGACTTCTTCCTCGCTCTCGAAGAATAGATAATCCGGCACCACAGCCTGCTTCTTGATATTGCGGGAGAACCCGTCGATATACACTACTTTTCCGGAATTATCCTCTTTATCGAGACAATCGAAGAGCCCGCCGTTGAGAAAGGGGACATCTTTGAACAGGGCGACAGCCTCATGGTGAGGCATATTGAAAAGTTCCGCATGTCGATACAGATTTTTTACGCCATAGTGGTTTTTATTTGAGAGGAAATCGCCTTCGGTCGCGAATCCGCGTTTTTCCATGGTCTGATTGAGGGTTCCAAAGAAAAGGTTTTGAAGGATAGCAGGGTAGTACACATTCGAGCTCTGATCGCGCATAAAGCCTTTCAGCAACCGTGAGAGCTCCTTGGTGTCGAAGAACTGGTCGGGAATGAGGTTTTTCTCCCGTATGAACCAGCAGAAAATAACGCGCGTAATGAGGCGAATGAGACTTACACTGTTTCGAATTTCTTCATCTTTTTCAGCATCATCGGGAAAGCGTACTTTATCGAGTGCCCAGAAGTACCAGTTGGACAATTCTTGATAGAATTTTTTATTGAGGGCGCTTATATCGAGTGTCGACCGCCATGCTCGGTGCAGCTCGGGAAAACTGCGTACCTTCTGCATTTCCGCTAACTCTTCGAGCGAGAGATCAAAGAGTATCTCTATATGCGCACGGTGAGGGCTTTGAATTCGAATATCCTTGATTAAGGTGACTTTTTTCTCAAGAACATCCTTCATCTCATCGGTTTTATTGAGACGCCGGTCTATAATGGCCAGCGAAAGAGTTTCGCCGTGACTAAAGAGCACCATTACTGGCATCGGGAAGCGTTTGTTTACTTCTCGGGTGATCTTCGCGAGTGTGCCTCGCGGGTAGTTTGGCCTTTTCAGTCCTATGACGATGAAAAGATAGCTCTCCATAATCGTGTTGTCGACACGCGTTTCTGTAAAGAGATGCCCCTGTGCCTTAAGATCATCTCGCGTGAGCTGGTAGAGAAAGTCAACATATGTCCACTCGTCCACACTGGCACGCTTTTTGAATTGCTCAGGCTCTGATACATAGAGGTCGACAAAATAATTGGGAGTTGTGGCAGGCAAGGAAGGCTGAATGGATGCGCTATATCCTAGGGCATTGAGAAGACCTTTCCCCGCGTCGCTGAGATTCGCGTCAGAAAACGAAGCGATTGCGTTCTTGATTCGGTTTTTTTTCTCTTTTTCGTTCATTCTTGCCTCACGATGAGCCATGTGATGAGTTCAAAATCGGAGAGGCCTAGATTGAGTTTCTCGGTCGACTGAAGCACCACCGATCTTCCTCCACCAGCGACGCGCAGACCTTCTTTTTTTTGGTACGCGTATATGCTTTCAGTGGCGGCCTTTTTAAGCAAGGCTGTTTGCTTCTCCATGGCGATCCCGTCTTTGGTTTCCATGTTGAAGAGCGCGCTGAGTTCTTTGTAGGGTTCAGGCTTATTCTGACAGAGAAGTCGATACAACTCCAATATCTGCCGTGCTGAGGTGAAGTTGTATCGCACTGTTCCATCGTCCCGTACATAGACGAGATAGTATGGAGAGAGCGGGTTTACACGAGCACTGGCTTCGCCATCGCGGAGGCTTTTAAGGCAGAATATTATTCCTGGCTTTACAATTTCCCGTTGCGTATCGCTCAATGATTCTACAGGAGGGATTGGAACCAATGCATAGAGACCAAGAGGCGACTGTGCGAGGAGCTTTTTATGCTGGTCCAAGAATCGAGTCAGCTCCATTCGAAAATCGTCCAAGCTGAAATCGGTAATCGATACCGCTGAATCCATATCTTCAAGGTCGAGCACTTCTTCTCGAAGCTGCTTGAGCTGCCTATTTCTGTATTTCAGCTCTTCCGCGACAATATCCTGGAGCTGTTCCGCATTGAGAATGTTGTCATCTCCAGTCGCGGTAAGATCAACGAGGGCCATTCGGGATTCGACACGCTCTTTCAAGTTGATATAAGCGTCAAGATCTCGCGTGGGCCAAAAATTGACGAGACGAATGCTGGCATTATGGCTTCCAAGTCTGTCGATACGCCCGAAGCGCTGGATAATCCGCACAGGATTCCAGTGGATATCGTAATTGACGAGAAAATCACAGTCTTGCAAGTTTTGCCCTTCACTGATGCAGTCAGTGGCAATGAGCAGGTCGATCTCGCTTTCATGCTCAATATTCCGCAGTTGCGCTCGACGTTTTGAGATGGGGGAAAAATTGGTCAGGATAGCATCGTAGTCGTTGTGGCCGAGGGTTGTCGCTGAATCAGACCCCGCGACGCGGGCGCAGTAGAGCCCAGTTTCGCCGCGGTACCAGTCCTTTATGCAATTGTAAAGATATTCCGCGGTATCAGCGAAGGCTGTGAAGACAAGAATTTTTTTATTCGAGCCATTGAAGGGCGTTCGGACTTTTTCAAGTATCGTCTTTTTTAACAGGGCAAGCTTTGCGTCGTGGTCTGGATTCACCGAGGCGGCACTGTTGTACAAATCGATGAGCTGGTTTTTATCTTTCTTTAAATCGACGGACCATGTGTCGATATCGAGGTCAGCGAGATCGAATTTGAGCTTTTTCCCAACTTTCCATACCTCGTCATCGTCTCCGTCTTCTTCCTCGCGTTGATCGAGCCCGAGGCTGTCGTTGAGCACATCCTCTATTGAAAAATATTTGTTGGCGCTCTCTGGGCGTATCCGCCACGCGTCAATTTTCTCTTCGAGCTGTTCGATTTTTCGAATAGTCCTGTCGAGCGAGATCTCGAAAGACTCGATTGAACTCTCGAGCCGCTTTAAATAGTTGACCTTCATCATAGCGATGAGGGTATTCTCTCTGTCTCGCTGCTTGAAGTTGAACGATTCGCCACCCTCCATCGATTCGTATTTTGAAATGAATTCTTGTTTCACATATGCCGATGGTTTGAAGACCGAAAGCTGGTAATTCAGGATATGTTCATTTATATGATCGTAAGATGGGAATCGATGCGCAAGGTCGATTTCAGGGTACAAAGAAATAGGCTTTTCTCTCTCCGGAAATTTTCCAATTGTGCTCAAGGAGTAGAACGACTGGATATGTTTTCGCGATCGAGCGATGGTGAGTTCATCCAGGATTTTAAAGAACCCTGAATCGAGTTTTTCCATGAGACCATTGACGGTGCGGTGTGGATTCTTTTTCGGGTTGGCCCAATTAGAGAATTGGAGTTGGGCATTTTTAAGGGTTTGCGAGATGTCGACGACTCCACAGCTCTCGGAGAGGGCGGTGTCTCGTCCTTCCGTGATGTAAAATATCTGATTTCGAAGGTCCTTGAGGCTCGTGTTCACAGGTGTGGCGGAGAGAAGAAGTACGCGGGTTTTGACGCCGTCCTTGATGATTTTTTCGAGAAGCCATGCTGTTCTATTGAGTTTTTCGCCATTGTCGCGAGAATGTTCGACACGAGCGTTCCCTCTAAAATTATGTGACTCGTCGATAACAATAAGATCGTATGCGCCCCAGTTGAAAGAAGACATGTCGATGCCATTGGCCTCGGATCTTCCTCTTGTCCTGCCGAGATCGGTGTGGAAAATCGTGGTATAGCTAAAGCGATCCTTTGGGAAAGGATTAAGAGCATGGTTTTGGGAAGCTTGGTAGATAGTCCAGTTTCCAGAGAGTTTCTTGGGACAAATAACCAAGACCCGATAATTGAGCAACTCAAAATATTTAATAATGGCGAGTGCTTCGTACGTTTTGCCAAGCCCCACAGAATCAGCGATGATACAGCCATTGTGCTTCAATATTTTATTGATGCTGCCTTTTACACCGTCCTTTTGGAAATCATAGAGCGCGTTCCAAATTTCACTGTCATAAAAGCCAGTGCGCTCTTCGAGCGATTTTGCTCTCGATACGTCTTCGAGATAGTCCGAAAAAATGTGGTAGAGAGTAAGAAGATAAATAAATTCTGGTGAATTATCGACATACAACTGGTCGAGATAGCGCAATACTTCATCTTTCACATCTTCCACGAGACCTGTCTGGTCGTTCCAAATATCGTCAAACCACGAGATAAGGTCTTCTCGGTCTCGATCGGAGTCTACGACCATATTAAGCTCGATATTCTTGCTCGAATTCATTCCGAGACCATGGGCGGTGAAATTTGAACTGCCTGCGATGGCTTTTTGAACTCCAGACGCTTGCTGAATGTGGTAAAGTTTGCCGTGAAGAAAATTGGGTTTGACCATCGAGCGGATCTCGGCCTTTTCCCTAAGCCAAGCTTGGCACTCTTTTGCGACCGAACTCTGTGATAGACGCTTCTCAGGGGGAATCACGAGAGTATCATCTTCAATTTTATATTGCCGGATACCTAACGCATTTGGATCTAAGGTTTTTATAAATGTTGGTTCACCAAAAAGAAAGCGGAGGTGTTCAATTTCGGTTAATCGTTCTTTGAGGGCATAGTACGCATAAATTGTAAAATATGCCGACACTATTGAAATCTTTGAGCCAGAGGTTATCTGATCTTTCAGAAAATCGCCGACAGTTCCCTTTTTAAAATTATCCCGAATCGACGACATGCTCATTGTGTAGTCCGCCTCACTTCATTTATGCATTATTTTAATTCCCTACATTTACACTATGCCCGCTTTTGCATACATGCGCTCGCAGGCGGAGAGCGCGTTGCGGCGAATCAGTTCTTCGTCGGCGCCGACGAGGAGCCCGTGGCGCACGACCTGGGCGCCGTTGACGATGAGGTGGTCGACGCCGTGGTTGTAGCCCGAAAAGAGCAGGGCGGCGAGCGGGTCCGAGAGCGCGCCGGCGTACTCGAGTTTCATGACGTCGAAGAGGGCGAGGTCGGCCAAGGCTCCCTCGGCGATGGAACCTGCCTGGTCGAAGCCCAGGAGGCGCGCGCCGCCCCGCGTGGCGATGTCGAGGGCTTCGCCCGCGGTGAGCCCGTCCGACCCGTATCTGACGCGCTGGAGAAGGAGGGCCTGGCGCGCTTCGCCGAGCATGTCGGAGGTGTCGTTCGAGGCCGAGCCGTCCACCGCGAGCCCGAGGGGGACGCCGCGGTCGAGCATCTCGCGCACGCGGCAGATGCCGGAGCCGAGGCGCATGTTCGACGAGGGGCAGTGGGCCACGCTGGTGCCGCTCGCCGCGAGGAAGTCGAGTTCGTCGTCCTTGAAGTGGATGCCGTGGGCGAACCAGACGTCGGGACCCACGAAGTCGCAGTCGCGCATCACCTGGAGGGGGCGGCGGCCGTACACTTCGACGCAGTAGTCGTCTTCGTCGCTCGTCTCGGCGAGGTGCGTATGGATGCGCGCGCCGTATTTCCGCGCGAGGACGGCGGAGTCCTTCATGAGGCGCTCGCTCACGGAGAAGGGCGAGCAGGGAGCGAGGGCGACTTTGCGCATCGCGTCGGGCGCGGAGTCGTGGTAGAGGCGCAGGGTCTCCTCGCTGTGCGCGAGGATGATGTCTTCGTCCTGGACGGTGCTGTCGGGCGGCAGTCCGCCGTCTTTCTTCGAGCGCGACATGGAGCCGCGCGTCGGGGCGAACCTGAGGCCGATGTCCGACGCCGCGCGGAATTGCAGCGAGGGGATATCGCCTGAGAATCCCGCCGGGTAGAGGTAGTGGTGGTCGGTGGTGAGGGTGCAGCCGGTCTTGGCGAGTTCGGCCATCGCCAGCATGCTCGACCAGTAGACCGCCTCGGGGTCGAGATATTTCCATATCTCGTAGAGGTAGATTAGCCAGTCGAAGAGTTTCGCGTCCTGGACAGCGGGAAGGTTGCGGGTCAGAGTCTGGTAGAAGTGGTGGTGCGTGTTGACGAGCCCCGGCAGCACGACGTGGCGCGAGGCGTCGATGACGGTGAGGCCGGAGCGCGCGCCTGCACGTTCGCCTACAGGCGCGCCCGCGGGCGGGAAGCCAGGCGCGTTCGGCGGTACCGCGAGGTTCGTCCCGATCTTCGCGATGCGGTTGCCGTCGATGAGGATGTCGACGCCGCGCAGGAGTTCGAAGCGGCGCCGGCCGGCGGCCGGCACCGCGACTGCGAAGCAGTCTCGGAGAAGTATCACTTCAGGATCTCCGCGTTGAAGTCCTCGATGAGGGCGTCGAGCGCGCCGACCTGGGCGTGGAGTCCGCCCCAGTATGCGCGGTAGTCGTCCCACTGCGCGCGAAGCTCGCTAAGGTCCTTGCCCAGCTGCTCGATCCATGTGAAGTACTTGAGATTGTGCGCCCGGCGGCGGTCGGTGTGGCTCATATCGAAGACATAGTCCACCGAGAGGCCCTGGAGGCGGTCGTAGTCGCGGTCGGCCTGGCGCTGGTTGTAGGCGCCGCGCTCGGCGGTGAGCTCGGCGAGGCGCGACTGGTACATCGACATCGAGTCGGTGAACATCGTGAAGACGATGTCGTCTTCGCCCAGCTCGTAGTACTTGGCGAATTTGATGGCGGCGAGGAGGTTGCCCACGCCGGAAATGCCGAGGAGGTCGAGCCTGGCCACGGCGGCGGGGTTGGCGCCCGCTTCCACGAGGAGCTTGCGGCCCTCGGGCTCGTTGAAGAGGCGGATAAAGCGCATCGGTAGTTCGTCGTCGACGCCGACTGCCGCGTCGGTGTCGCGGAAGTTGTGGATCCAGGGGATGTGCTTGTCGCCGATGCCCTCGATGCGGTGGCCGCCGAAGCCATTTTCGAGGATGGTCGGGCACTGCAGGGCTTCGCCGACCGCGAGCCGCGCGCCGGGGAAGCGCTCCTTTATGTACGAGCCTGAGCCGAGCGTTCCGGCCGAGCCCGAGGAGAGGACGATGCCGCCCACATGGGCCTTCGGGCCGCCGATCGCGCGGAACACTTCCTCCATCGCGGGGCCGGTAACCGCGTAGTGCCATAGGTGGTTGGGCAATTGGTCGAACTGGTTGAAGATGACAACATCGTGGCGCGTTCTCTGGAGCTCGATGCACTTGTCGAATATTTCCTTGACGTTGGATTCGCAGCCGGGGGTGGCGATGACTTCCTCGGCCATCGTCTTGAGCCAGTCGAAGCGCTCGCGGCTCATCTCCGCGGGGAGAATGGCGACGCTGGGGCAGGAGAGGAGGCGGGAGATGTAGGCACCGCCCCGGCAGTAATTGCCCGTGCTCGGCCACACGGCCTTCTTGGTCGTGGGGTCGAAGCGTCCCGTCACGAGCTCCGGCGCGAGGCATGCGTACGCCGCGCCCACTTTGTGGGCGCCGGTCGGGAACCACTTGCCCGCGAGGCCGACGATGCGCGCCTTCGTGCCGGTGATCGACCTCGGAATCTCGAGATAGTTGACCGAACCATAGCCGCCGCCGAACTCCTTGGCCTCGTTGTGCCAGTTCACGCGGAAGAGGTTGCGCGGGTGCACGTCCCAGAGGCCGATCTTGGAGAGTTCGCTCACAATGGATGCCGGGATTTTCGAGGGGTCGCGCATCTGCGCGAAGGTGGGCAGAAGTATTCCCTTCTCTTTGCACCGTTCAATATTTTTTCTCCGCGATGATTCGCTGACCTTGAGATCGATCATAGACGCTCCTTGCCGAAGTGATGTGACGGCGGCTCGCGCCGCGCAACAGAACACTCATTTTATCATGAGCGCCCCTTTTTGGCGAGAGTTCGAACGATGCGCGGCGAAGAGTATGGGGGAAGAGGTTGACAGATCGGATACGCTGTGCCTATAGTCGCCGATAACGCACTTTCAAAAAGCGCGTTCGACACGCAGAGCGATGGGATATTTACAGAGGCGGAACTCCACTCCCCCGGAACTGGCAGCGCACACGCGCAGGACTTCCGGGGGATTTTTGTCATGTGAGGTGTGTATGCGAGAGTCGTTCGACATCGAGGCCCTCCACGGGCTCTCCGGCGCCGAAGTCCGCGAGCGGATCACAGCCGATGGCTACAATGAACTCCCCCAGTCGAAGAAACGGAGATTCTTCCACATCGCGCTCGAGGTGCTGAGAGAGCCGATGTTCCTCCTCCTTCTCGCCTGTGGCGCGCTCTATTTTGTGCTCGGCGATCATGAAGAGGCGCTCATGCTTCTCGGATTTGTCGTGGTGGTGATCGGCATCACTCTCTACCAGGAAAACAAGACGGAGAAGGCGCTCGAGGCCCTGCGCGATCTCTCGAGCCCTCGCGCGCTCGTCATCCGCGACGGCGAAAAGATGCGGATCGCGGGACGCGAGGTTGTGCGCGACGATATCGTGCTCATCGCCGAAGGCGACCGCGTGCCGGCCGACGCCATGCTCCTTCAGTCTTCTAACCTCCTCGCGGACGAGTCGCTCCTCACGGGCGAATCGATGCCCGTGCGCAAAAGAGCCTGGGATGGTGTGGCTGAACCGGGACGTCCCGGCGGCGACGACCTTCCGACGGTCTACTCGGGGACGATGATCGTGCGGGGTCACGGCATCGCGAGGGTCATCTGCACGGGTGCGCGCACGGAGATCGGCAAGATCGGCGTGGCGCTCAAGAGCCTCGAAACCGAGGACACGAACCTGCAGCGGCAGACACGACAGATCGTGAAGACATTCGGCCTCGTGGGCGCCGCGCTCTGCGTCGTCGTGGTAGTGGTGTTCGCGCTCACCAGGGGCGACTGGATCCACGGCATTCTCGCGGGGCTCTCGCTCGCGATGGCGATGCTGCCCGAAGAGTTCCCCGTGGTGATGACGATATTCCTCGCGCTCGGCGCATGGCGCATTTCGAAGCGCAGCGTGCTGACGCACCGCGTCGCCGCGATCGAGATGCTCGGCTCGGCGACCGTGCTCTGCACGGACAAGACCGGCACCCTCACGATGAACCGCATGACTGTGACGAAGCTCGTCTGCGACGGCGTGGTGCGCGATGTCGGCGAAAAGCAGACCGCGCTTCCCGAGGAGCTTCACCGCATCGTCGAGTACGCCGTGCTCGCGAGTCCGACCGATCCCTTCGACCCCATGGAGCGCGCGATGCGCGAGGTCGCGACGCGCACGCTCTCGAACACCGAGCACATCCACCGCGACTGGAAGCTCATCCGCGAGTACCCGCTCTCCGATAAACTTCTCGCGATGTCGCACGTATGGGAGTCTCCGGAGCGCGACCGCCTCATCATCGCGGCCAAAGGCGCGCCCGAGGCGATCGCCGACCTCTGCCATTTCGGCGAGGAGCGGCTGGCGAAGCTGCACGCCAGCATCCAGAAGCTCGCGGAGGAGGGCCTGCGCGTCATCGCGGTGGCCGCCGCCGAGTTTCCCAACGGCAGCCTGCCCGAGATCCAGCACGACTTCGAGTTCGAATTCATCGGCCTCATGGGCTTGCGCGACCCTGTCCGCGAGGGCGTGAAGGGCGCGGTGGGCCTCTGTGCGAGCGCGGGCATCCGCGTCGTCATGATCACAGGAGACTATCCCGCGACCGCCAGGCAGATCGGGCGAGAGATTGGCCTGCCCGATCCGGAGTCGGTCATCACCGGGCCAGAACTCGACGCGATGGACGACGATGAGCTGCGCGACAAGATTTCCCGCGTGTCGATTTTCGCGCGCGCCGTCCCGGAACAGAAGCTGAGGATCGTGAGCGCGCTCAAGGCGAATGGCGAGATTGTCGCGATGACCGGCGACGGGGTGAATGACGCCCCCGCGCTCAAGGCCTCGCACATCGGCGTGGCGATGGGCGGCCGTGGCACGGACGTCGCGCGAGAGGCGGGCGCCCTCGTGCTGCTCGACGACGATTTTTCCTCGATCGTGGCTGCCGCACGCGTGGGGCGGCGAATCTTCGACAACCTGCAGAAGGCCATGACCTTCATCTTCTCGGTGCACATCCCGATCGCGGGAATGTCGCTATTGCCCGTGCTCTTCGGCATGCCGCTCGCGCTCCTGCCGGTGCACATTCTCTTTCTGGAACTCATCATCGACCCCGCCTGTTCGGTGATCTTCGAGATGGAAGAGGAGGAGAAGGGCATCATGGACAGGCCACCGAGGCCGGTGAGCGAGCCGCTCTTCGGTCCAAGGATGATTGTGACTGGGCTCGTGCAGGGCTTGGGCGTGCTGGCCCTCGTCGCCGCGATCTACGCGATCGCTTTGAGAAGCAACCTGGGCGAGGGAGAGGCGCGCGCGCTGGCCTTTGTCAACCTTGTGTTCGGAAACCTCGGCATGATCATCTCGAACCGCTCGTGGACGCGATCGTTCTTCGCGACGCTCAAAGTGCCCAACCCTGCCGTGAAGTGGGTCATCGGAGGGGCGCTCGGCTTCCTCGCGCTCGTGCTCTTCGTGCCCTTCCTGAACCGCGTGTTCGGGTTCGCGCCGCTCCACGCCTGGGAGTTCGGGCTCTGCCTCGTGACAGGGATCGTCACGATTCTCATCAATGAGGCGGTCAAATTGCCGTACTTCGTGAAGTCGCGCCGGGCACGGTGAAGGCAGGAAGCGAGCGACAGGCAATACGACAGGCGGTGGATGGGTCGCTGCGGCTGCGCGGCGCGCTGAAGCGCGGCGGCTTTGAACCGATGCGCGCGGCCGCCTTTCAGATCCGCAGCCCGACCGCCTTCGCCGCCGAGGCGATGTCCTTGAGACCGTTTCCGGTGAGCATCACGACAATGCGCGAATTCGGATCGAGCGCGGCGCGCGCCTTGAGGAAGCCCGCGTAGGCGCAGGCGCTCGAAGGCTCGGCGAAGAGGCCCGAGCCGCGCGAGAGTTCGCGCTGGGCAGAGAGAATTTCGCTGTCGCTAACCGTGACGGCGCGGCCGTTATGCGCGCGCAGCTTGGCGAGCGCGAAGTAGCCGTTGCGGGGTACGTCGACCGAGATGGAGTCGGCGATTGTCGATGAGGGGCGGGTTTCGAAGACGCCAGTTTCGAGGGCGCGGGCGATGCTGCTGGAGCCTTCGGCCTGGGCAGCCCACACCGTGGGCATGCGCTCGATCCACCCTAGTTTGAGGAGGTCCTCGAAGCCCCGGATGACGCCCGCGATGATGACACCGTCGCCTGTGGGGACAAAGACGTGGTCGGGGGCGAGGTATGAAGGTGCCGTGCTCGCCTCCGCGCCAGCTTTGGCGCCTTCTAGGGATAGCGCGCCAGAGTCGCCGCTCGCGGTCTGCGCGCGTTCGGCGGCCGCCAGGTCGCGAGCGATTTCGAAGCTCGCGGTTTTCTTCCCTTCGATCGTGAGCGGGTTGTAGGCAGTGTTGCGCGAGAGCATGCCCGTGGCCTTCGAGTACGCCAGCGACTGGTCGAAGGCGAGATCGTAGGTACCGTCGACCTCGATCAGCTCGGCACCGTACTGCAGTATCTGCACGCGCTTCGCGATGGGCGCGGATTTCGGAACATACACCTTGATTTTTATCCCCGAGGCCGCGCCTACGCAGGACATGCTCGACGCGGCGTTGCCCGTCGAGGCGAGCACGATTTCCTCGATTCCGAATTTGCGGGCAAAGGCCGCGACGAGCCAGCTCGCGCGGTCCTTGTAGGAGCCCGATGGATTGCAGGTGTCGTCCTTGAGGTAGAGGTGCGGCATACCGAGCTCGGCGCGCACGCGCACAGGCGCCCAGAGCGGCGTCTGTCCCACGGGGACGGGCGGGAAAAACGCCGCCTCGACAGGGAGGGGAATGCAGCCGCGCGCGGGCGCGTCTCCCTCCCAGGCGCACTCGAGCACCCCGCGAAGCGGTTCATCGGGCTTTTGGGCCGAGGAGCATGCGTCGCAGAGGTAGCGTCCAGGCTCGATGGAGTAGGTGGCGCCGCAACTCGGGCAGCGGTAGAACCAGCGGGTGCTCATGGCGAATCTCCCTATTTATTTCTTGCTTCGAGCGCATAGGGCAGGGCGGCGTAGAAGGCTGCCGCGATCTCGAGGTCGTCGACGCGCGTGATCTCGTTCGGCGCGTGGGCCTGCGCCTCGTCGCCGGGGCCGAATCCGATGACCGGAATCTTGTGGCGGCCACAGATCGCGACGCCGTTCGTCGAGAAAGTCCACTTGTCCACGACAGGGGCCTTGCCGAAGAGCTCGGAGTAGGCCTCGACGCCCGACTTTACGAGCACGTGGTCGGCGGGAATCTTCCAGGTGGGGAAATAGAGCTCCTGGTGGTACTCGGTGCCGGTCCAGGCGGGTCGGCGGTACTCGGGCATGTGCACCGAAAAGTCCTTGACGCCCGCCTCAGCGAGCGCGTCTTTTACTTGCTGGATGGCGAGCTCGTCGGTCTCGCCCCAGGTGAGGCGGCGGTCGCAGTAGAGCATGGCCTGATCGGGCACGGCGCACTGGCTCGGCCCGTGGACATTGATCTGGCTGACCACGATGGTGCCCTTGCCGAGGAAATGGTCGTCGTCCGGCTGGAGGCGCTCGTTGAGCTTTTCCATGGCGAGGGCGGCGCGGGCTGCCTTGTAGGCGGCGCTGTCGCCGCGCTCGGGGGCAGAGCCGTGGCAAGAGATGCCTTTGATGTCGATCTGGATCTCCATCCGGCCGCGGTGTCCTCGGTAGAGCCTGCACGAGGTCGGCTCCGTCGAGACCGCGAAGTCGGGCACGAACTTCTCTTCCTCGATGAGGTACTTCCAGCACATGCCGTCGCAGTCCTCCTCGATCGTGGTAAAGGCGAACCAGACCTCGAAGTCGCCCGCGTAGGCGAAATCCTTAAGGATGCGCGCCGCCGTGATCATCGACGCCGCGCCGCCGAGCTGGTCGGATGAGCCGCGCCCAAGCACAAGGCCGTCCTTTATGATGCCGGAGAAGGGTGGCGTTTTCCATTGCGACTCGTCGCCGACACCCACCGTGTCGATATGCGCGTCGAAGACAATTTTCTTCGAGCCTTTGCCGACGCGGCCGAGGAGAGAGCCCAGACCGTCGATCCAAAGGTCCTCCATGCCCGCTTCCTCGCAGAGCCTTTTAAGGAGCTGGATGCGGTCCTTTTCGGTGGTGGAGAAGGCCGGAACCTGAATGATCGAGCTGAGGTTCTTCGCGGTATAGTCGCGGTATTCGCGCGCCTTTTCAAGGATTTTCTTGCTGTCCATGTACTACCTCTCTTCCATGCGTTTCCATAATCTCGAAGCCTGAATCCGGGCTTCGGCCTCAATCGAAGCATCGTCGTAGAGCGGGCGGTGGTCAAGTATCCTCACGGAGCCCGCCACCATCACCGTGCGCGCGGAGCGGCTCGACATGCCGAAGGCGAAATGTCCGGCGATGTTGTCGCCCACGAGGGGCGTCGGTGGATCGTAGTCCCACAGCACGAGGTCGGCGGGGGCGCCCGCCTTGACCGTGCCGAAGCCCGGGTACCCGGGCGCGAAATCCTGATAGAAGTACCGGCCGAGAAGCGCGTTACCCCGGTGCAGCGCCTTGAGGAAATCGCCCGGCCACCAGGGTCCCTGGCTCTCGCGGTGGCGGAACACCGCGAACTTGAACTCTTCGAGCATGTCGGCGCCCATGCCGTCGGTGCCGAGTACCACGTTCTCGAACGTTGGCAGCAGGGCGTTGTAGCCCACCGCGTTGTTCATGTTGGAACGCGCATTGTGGGCGAGGAATACGCCGCGCGCGTTCATGATTTCCACTTCGGAGGGCGTGAGCCATACGCCGTGGCCTACAATCCCCTTATCCGTGAGGGCGCCGGCTGCTTCGAGCCGCTGGACAGGGTCCGCGCCGAAGCGGTGCCGCGCGTCAACCGCGTCGAACTTGTCTTCGGCGAGATGGATGTGGATGCCTCGGCCCGTGGCACGAACCGCGTCCGCGAGCGTGCCGAGTGTCTCGTCGCCTACGGTGAAGCTCGCGTGCGCGCCGATGGCCGCTTCGACGAGCGGTTTCTTTCCGTTCGCCCGCATACCGTCCACTTCGCGCGCGAAGCGAAGGTTTTCGGCCACGCCCGCACGGGCGCCATCCATGCCGTTGCGGTCTGTCGCCTCGTAGCAGAGGATGCCGCGAACCCCTACGGTTTCGAAACCGCCGCGCAGCACCGAGAGGCTGCCGTCGATGCACTCCGGGCCCGCGTGGTGGTCGATCACCGCAGTCACGCCCGCCTTGAGCGCGTCGGAGCAGCCGGCGAGGGCGCTTGCGCGCAGAATCGCGGGGTCGATAGCCCTGTCGAGCCGCCACCAGAGGTGGTCCAGAAGCTGGGCGAAGTCTTTCGACGGCGCGATGTCGACGAGCATGCCGCGCGCGAGCGCCGAGTAGAGGTGCGTGTGGCCGCAGACAAGGCCTGAGGAAAGGTAGCCGCCTTCGCCGGCGACTTTCGCCGCCGGGAAGCGAACGGTGAGATCGGGGCCGATGGCAGCGATCGTGCCAGCCGAGATCGTGCCATCGGCAGTGCCGCCGGCAGCTGCCGGCGCGGTAGCGGAGGTGCTCCCCGCCGTCGCCTCGCCAGGCTCAAATATCGCCACATCGGTCGGCTCCGACACCGAAGGCGGCTCAAACTCTATGATCCGCACGTTTTTAAAGATGATCATTCCCGCACCTCCACGAGGTATCGGTGCTGAGCCCACACCACGCGGGCAATCGCCACCATATCGCGGTGTTCGGACAACGAAACCGTCCCATTCCAGGCAAAGTATGGCAATTCAAGCACCTCGCCCGAGATCGAAGGGCGAAGCGCCAGGCTTGGACGCTCCGTGTTGCCCACAAATGCGAAGCCTGCGTTGGTTGATGCCACCAGATCCTTTCGGGAGTCGAAGAGACTCGGTTTGCCCGAGAAGGGCTCGCCCTCCCAGGGGCAGAAGAGCGCGCAGTTGCCGCATTCGTTGCAGAGCCTGTCGACGTGCAAGATCTGCGCGGGCTGGTCGAAGGCGCGGGCGGTTTCGATGACCATGTTCGCTCTGTTCGGACAGACCTCGACGCAGCGCAGGCAGGCGGCGTCGCAGGAGAGGCAGCGTTCGGCCTCGCGCGCGGCGAACTCTGGTTCTCCGAAGGTGAGCGAGGGCAGAAGTCTACCTCGCGTCGCGCGGGACTTGGTGTCGCAGATCGAGGCGCGATAATCGCCGAGCGCGGGCGCTATTCCATGCTTTTTCAGAATGGCGAACGCCGCGGCGCGCCCATCCGCCTCGGCTGAAATAATCGACGATGGCCCTCTGCGGGCATCGCCGCAGACGTAGAGGTTCGCGACAGAGCTCTCCATCGTTGCCGGATCGACCACCGGCAGCCCGCCCCGTCCCGAGGCGATGCCGAATCGCGCAAAGAGTCCTGTGTCCGGCTGCTCGCCCACCGCGGTGATCATGAGGTCGCAGGAAAGCTTGAAGCTGTGGTCGGTGGGAACGGGGCTCCTTCGGCCCGATTCATCCCTGTCGCCGAGCTTCATTCGGCGCAGGGTCACTTTTTCGGACTCGAGCGCCTCTGGCAGCGAGAGCTCGATGAAAACCGGTTCCGTCGACGCTCCGCTCCGGGGGCCGCGCAGGCGCGTAGCTTCATCGAGCGCGTTGGCGAGCTCCTCGCGGTCGGCGGGCATTTCGCGTCTCGTGCGGCGGTACGACCAGCGCACGGAGTGTACGCCGGGGATGCGCGTCGCCATTCGCACCGCATCGCAGGCGGTGTTGCCGCCTCCTACCACGAGCACGTGGCGCGCGCCCTCGAACGCGCTCGTGCCCTCGCGCATGCAACCGCCGAGGAACGCGAGCGCGTCGATCACGCGCGGGCCCGAACCCTTGAGTTCGAGGGCGCGCGCACTGTGGGCGCCCTGCGCGATCACGACGCTGTCAAAGCCTTCGGCCCGCAGCGTCTCCGGATCGCGGATGTCGACATTGAAGCGGAACTCGACGCCGAGCCGCTCGAGGCGCGCGATGTCGGAGGCGATGTCCTCGCGCGAAATTCTGAAGCCGGGGATCGTATTCGCGGGTACACCCCCCGCGCGCTGCCGGGCGTCGAAGACAACGGCTTTCTGGCCGTGCTGGGCGAGGTGCCAGGCACAGGAGAGACCCGCGGGTCCCGCTCCGATCACCGCCGTTTTACCCGCCGCGTCCGCTGGCCAGGCCGCGCGTTCCACGGCATCGCTTGCCTTTGCGCCATCGGGGTTTGCCGAGGCTCCGCCTCCCGCCGCGCGGACTGTGGCGAGCTTCACATCGCGGATTCGCACCGCGCCCTCGTAGTCGACGCGCGAACAGTGCTCCTGGCACACGTGGTCGCAGAGCACGCCCGTGATCGCGGGCAGGGGATTGTCGGACAGCACGATGGACAGGCCGCGATCGGCATCGCCGCCTCCGGTTGCCGCGATGTACGCGGGCGCCTTTTGCCGCACGGGGCAGGCCTCGATGCAGGGCGCCGCGAAGCAGTCGACGAGAGGCAGCGCGCCCTTTATTGCGGCGCTGCCCTCTTTCCAGTCTTTATAATAGTAAGGTTGCTCGAACACTCCCGCCGCGAGCGCGGCGATCGCCGCCGCGTCGGCCTTAAGGGGAGCGCTCTGCAGCGCCGCGAGTACATCCCTCACCATGTGGGCCATTCTCTGGTAACCGCCTGGCTTGAGAATATCGGTGGCGATGGTGAGCGGGCCGAGGCCGGCCTTCACGAGGTCGGCGGCATTCATCGCCCAGACACCGCCGCAGTACGAGAAGCGCATCGGGAAATCAGGCATCGCCTTCGCGAGTTTGGCCGCGAGGTGAATCGTGATGGGGTAGAGCGCCCGACCCGACATGTAGCGCTCTCCTCCCGGCAGAAAGCCGCCCGGGTTCACATTAGCGAGCGTGTTCGAAAGCTTGATCCCGAAGCGCCTGCCGCGCGCCGAGGCTGCTTCGCTCAGCCTTTGTATGAGGGCGAGCGCCATGTCGAACTGAAGATCGTGTTCGAAGCTCGCGCGCTTGAGCTCGATGTCGGTCCAGCCGAGCCGGTCGAGTATGTTTCTGGCCGCGTCGTAGCCGAGAAGCGTGGGGTTGAGCTTTATGTAGGTGTCGAAGCCCTTCTCCTCGATGAGGTACTTTCCGATGCGCTCGATCTCGTCGGGCGGACAGCCGTGCATCGTCGAGAGCGTCACGGAGTGGACCGGACGCACGGGCATGTGCTCCGCGATCGCGCGGGCCCGCTCGACCGCGCCTTGGCCGAACGCGAGGGTGAAGCGCGGCGACTCGATGAAGTCGCGCAGTACCGCGATCGCTTCATCCCAGTAATCGCTGGCTTCGGGACGGCGCATTCCCTCGATGAAGCGGTCCATCTTTTGGCTCTTGATGCCGTCGAGCGTGTAGCCCACCGACATGTTGAAGATGAAGTCGCCCGGCTTGTGCGACCATATCCGCGCGAGAAGATTGATGGCGATCCATGCGTTGAGGTACTCAACGCGCGCCTCGTCGAGGGTCAATTCTGTTGACCACTCGACGTTGTGTCCCTCGTCGAGGGCGTCGATGCAGGGTTTCTCGATGTCGAGGCGGTCGTTTTCCTGCACGGTTTTCAGCTCGAACACGCGCGCGCCCGACAGGTACGCCGCGATGAGATTAGGTGCGATCTGGGTGTGGGGCCCGGCGGCGGGTCCCAGCGGGATGCTTACGTTGGCGGTCATCACGGCGATGCCGGAACTCTCCGCCTCCTGCTCGAACACGTCGAGCCAGGTTTCCTCGGGTATCTCAAAAATAGTTCGCTTCGCGAGATACTCGCCCACGATGCGCTCAAGCAGCGCTGAGAGTGAGGTTGTTTTCATTACTTTGCTCATCGGTACCCCCAGGTGAGGAATTTGCCATAGCCAGGATTCGAGCATATCGTGCCAGCGGCGTTCGACATAGCACCCTCGCGCGGGGCGCGGAGCGCGGCAGCCAGCCGGACCGAGGCGTACACGCATTCGCCGCGCACGAAGGTCCCCTCGATGTGCCCGGCGAGCCGCATGCCCGCGAACGGCGTGATCGAGCTCTTGCTGAACATGGTTTCGGGCGTGAGACAGCTCGTGCGCTTAGGGTCGACGAGGACGAAGTCCGCGTCTTTGCCGGGTATAAGCGACCCCTTGCCCTGCCAGAGCCCGTAGCGGCGCGCGGCGCCGCCGCTCGTCACTTCGAGGAAGCGTTCGAGCGTGAGCCGCTTCGCGAAGAGCCCCTCCGAGAGGAGGTAGGGGAAGAGCGTCCCCGTTCCAGGGATGCCGCCATAGGCGGTGAGGGGGTTCTCGGTGAATTTTTCGTAGCCAGGCGCGCCCGCGTGGTCGGAAGTCACGAAGTGGATCTGTCCCTGGGCGAGCTGGTGCCAGAGGAGCGCCTTCTGATCGGGGCTCTTGACGGGCGGGGCTGTCTTGAGCGCGGCGCCGAGCCTCGAAAAGTCGCTCTCGTCGAAGGCGAGGTAGTGGGCGCAGGTCTCGCAGGTCGCTCCCTTGTCGGCCACGGAGCTGGCCGCCTTCGAGGTACCGACGTGTACGATGTGGAGGAATTTCGCGTACTGTCCCGCGAGCTTGAGCGCCTTGATCACCGCCGCGATTTCAGCGTCCATCGGGCGAGAGGCGTAATAGTCTCTCCATTCCGGACGGTGAGGGCCTCGTGTCGCCGCGAGATCTTTCTCCGATTCGGCGATGACATCTGGATCCTCAGCGTGCAGGAGCAGCGGCCGCCCCACAGCGGCGCAGGCTCTGGCGGCTGCCGCGAACTGGAGTTCGTCCACGGCAGGAAAGCTGTCCATGCCGGAGATGAAGTACGATTTGAATCCCACCACGCGCGGAGCGATCTCACGGACTATCTCCGAGATATCCTCGCTCTTCATCGAACCATTGATTCCGCCGTAGAACGCGAAGTCGACGAGCGCCCGCGCTTCCACGATGGAGAGCTTCTGTTCGAGCGCCTTCGCCGAGGTCACGGGCGGCATGGAGGTGCAGGGCATGTCGATGACAGTCGTCACTCCGCCCCGCGCGGCCTCGGCGCTTCCGTGGAAGAAATCCTCGCGGTGGGTAAATCCTGGCTCATCGAAGTGGACATGAGGGTCGATCGCCCCGGGAAAGGCCATCAGCCCCTGAGCATCCAGCGTCTCCTCGCTCGCCGAAGCCGGTCCCGCGGAGCCTGCTTCGTGAATGGTCTCGATCTTGCCATTCTTGATGCCGATATCGACACGCCGAAAATCGCGCTCGCCGGGGAGCGCCGCAGCTACATTTCTCAATATCATCGTGAGTCCCTTGCTTCCGCGAGAATCGCGGAAATTTTCTCCGGGATGAAGGGAAGATCGTAGTATGCCCGCGCGTCCGCCCCTGCGGCGCGCACCGCATCGAGCACCGCAAAATATCCCGCGATGCCGTATTGGAGCGGCGGTTCGCCGACGGCCTTCGAGTTGTAGGGTGTCGAGGGATTCTCCACCGGCGGGAGAAACTCGATATCGATGTCCTGCGGCATGAAGGTCACATCAGGCACCTTATACGTGGAAAGGGTGTCGGAGAGAGGCTTTCCGTCCGCGCCGAATCGCAGATCCTCGAGAAGCGACCAGCCGAGCCCCTGCGCGAGCGCGCCCTCGATTTGGCCGCGGTCGGTCGAGAGATCGATGCTCTCGCCGATGTCGTGCACAATAGTGGCTCGATCGAGGGCGCAGGTTCCCCGGATGAGGTCGACTGTCGCCTCGACGAGGGCGGCGCCGTACACATGGTAGGCGAAGGGACGCCCGCGCTCGGCCTTCATGTCGTACTCGAGGAAGGGTGTCGCGTAGTACCCATGAGCCGACAAGTCGCGTCGCGCCGAGAGCATCTCCTCGACGAGCTTTTTCCACGAGAGGTCGGTCTTTTCGCCTCTCAAAAAAATCGCGCCATCGCGGATGTCGATCTCGCCGTCCCGCGCTCCGAGAAGCTCGGAGGCTCTCTTAAGGAGGCGGGCGCGCAGCTCCTCGCAGGCGACCTTGGCGGCCATGCCGTTGAGATCGGCGCCGGTGCTGGCGGCGGTCGGCACGGTGTTCGCCACGGTGATGGTGGTGGTCCGTTGCACAGTTACTTCGCTGATCGGTATTCCCAAAGTCTTCGCGACCACGAGCGCGATCTTGCGCGACACCTGCTGGCCCATCTCGATGACGCCGGTCGATACCTGGACCGAGCCGTCGCCGTAGATGTGCACGAGCGCGCCGGCCTCGTTCATTTTCAGTTGCGTGAAGGAAATTCCGAAGGCGACCGGTATGAATCCTATTCCTTTTTTGTAGAGCCGGTGCGCGGCGTTGTAGTCGGCAACCCGGGCTTTGAGCGCGGGGTAGTCGGCCTTTTCGAGGAGGCGCTCCACAGATTCCGTGGCGCGTACCCGCTCAAGTTTCATTCCATAGTAGGTTTCGTCGCCCTCCGTGAAGAGGTTGCGGCGCTTGAGCTCGGTGGGGTCGATCCCCACCTTCAGCGCGAGCGCGTCCATGGCCGCCTCGATCACGAAGAAGGCCTGCGGTCCGCCGAAACCTCTGAAGGCGGTGAAGGAGGGGAGGTTCGTGTGGCACATGTAACCCGTGACCCGCACATTCGGGATCTGATAGGCACCTGTCGAGTGGAGCACGGTCCGGGCCAGGATGGCGGGTGAAAGGTCGCAGGTGGAGCCTGAATTCTGGTAGTAGTCGGCCTCGAAGGCGATGAGTTTGCCGTCGCGGTCCGCGCCGATGCGGAAGTCGGTCGAGTAGGGGTGCCGCTTGCCGGTGGCGCGCATGTCATCTTTGCGGTTGAGGTAGAGTTCCACCGGCTTTCCCGTCAGCCAGGACGCGACCGCGGCGAGACAGGCCCAGCTGGTCGCCTGGTCTTCCTTGCCGCCGAAGGCTCCGCCGAGCCGCCGCGCCTCAACCTCGACCATGTTCATGGAGAGGCCCAGCACCTGGGCGATCGCCCTCTGGACGCCGGTAGGGCCCTGGGTGCCCGAGATCACGTGCACTCTCCTGCCGTCGATTACCTGGGCGAGCGCGCCTTGGGTCTCGAAATAGACATGCTCCTGGCCAGCGGAATCGGCGCGGCCCTCCGCGACGAAGGCGCAGCGCGCGAAGGCGGCGGATGGGTCGCCACGCGCGATGGTGCGCGGCGGCAGGATGAAATCTCCCTTTGCGGCCGCTTCGCGCGGGTCGGTGACCACTGGAAGCGCTTCGCTGTCGATCTCGATGAGGGCCGCTGCGCGGCGCGCGAGCGTGCGCGTCGCCGCGACGACGAGGGCAATGGGCTGGCCCCAGTACTCCCACTCGTCGTCGGGTAAAAGC
>Ga0172369_10002073_pt1 | contig 28170 bp, 24 predicted proteins | sample LakKiv25m_FD_114539 | JGI IMG/M metagenome (GOLD analysis project Ga0172369, IMG submission 114539) | Freshwater microbial communities from Kabuno Bay, South-Kivu, Congo - kab_022012_11.25m | ecosystem: Environmental > Aquatic > Freshwater > Lake | place: Democratic Republic of the Congo...
CATGCCCAGGAACTCGGACTCACATTGTACAAGGCTAAAAATAGCCAATGGGATGACTATCTCACGGAACAACTACGCCAACCGGGCATCCCAGCGGTTGGCTGTTGAGCGAAAGTCCTGTACAGGTGATAGATTGATTATTTTCATTGATAAAAGGAGTGAAGAAATTAGGGCCTTCATTTGCTTCTATTCCATGTAGATTAACTACAACATCGATAGTATGACCTATTGTTGCATAAGTAGAGAAATAACTCGCATAATTAAATACCTCAGGTGGTGTATTAGGATTATCAGGTTTACGAAAAGCATTTGTTAGCCGATCAAAAATTGAATTTGCACTACCATCTGGATCTTCAATAAGGATGAATATCCATGTAATATTATAATTAATTTCTCTAATTGAAAGAGAAGATTGTAGCAATGTGAGTAATGCTCCGTGTAATACCCAACTTGATACATGTTCGGTGGCATGTTCACGAGCGATAAGCAGCACTGTATATTGATCTTCAGACTTGGCTGTAGGTGAAGAGCTTTCAAATCGGATCAGTTGTAGTTTCCTCATTTCAGGTGTTATCCCAATCTCATCGACAAATACTCCTGGAAGCTCTTTGACTTTTATTCGATCAATGAATTGTTGTTGATAATTATAGGTATATGGCACACGCATTGCTATACTGGCGGAAAATTTACGGAAATGTTGCTTAATTCGTATGATATTTAAATTTGTTAATACTTCGACAGTTTCGATTTCTCGCCATGCTTGCCAGTAATTACCATCTTTTGATAAAAATTCTATCGCCAATTCTTCTGAGATAACCTGTTGAATCGGCACTTTACCAGTTCCTGCGAATTTTTCATCATCGGTCTTTAATACATCGCCGCTCACCCATCTTCCCTGCTCATCCTTCTGAAACCACTCATATGTCTCATACTTGGTCGGATCGGCATAAGTCATCACCGGACGCAAGCCCACCCACTTGGATACATCTGCCTTATTCGGCGGGGTATCCATCCCCGTCATGTTCAGTCCGATGGTCACTTCCTTATCCGTTGGAAGATTGGTGAAGGTGCCGGCGAACCAGTTGAAAACGGGCGGATCGAGGGTGGTGACGATCGTCATGCGCTCGGGAGTATCGACGATATCGACGATTTTCATGTTGAAGCCGTCCTGCGGCACGATGGCGACGGCAGGCGGCTCCTCCTGCTGGGCGCGCAGGGGCAGCGCCGCCGGCAGGGCGAGCAGCAGGCAGATGAAGAGCGATATTCGGCTTTGCGGATGGTATGGATGCATTTGTTTCTCGCAAAGGCGCAAAGACGCAAAGGTTATTGGGTCGCGCCGGCTTCGGTGACGATGGGTTGCGCGGTCTGGCCGGTCAGGTTCACGCCGCCGTTTATTGCGGTGCGCGGGCCGTGGAGGAGGAGGCCGACAGGGCCGCCCTGGACGGTGACGCCGGCGGCGGTGAGGGTGACGGGGCCGTCACCTTGCGGCTGGTCCTCCAGGTAGACGCCGGCGACCACGGGATTCGAGATGGTGACGCCGCTGAAGAGCGCGCCGCTGGGGCGGGCGAAGCCGAACTGGTCGTGGGGGTAATAGTTCATGAACCAGAGGCCGTATTTCGCGCCGGAGATGGCGCAGTTGGCGAGGGTGATATTGGTCGGGTTATAGGTGGGCGCCTCCCAGATCAGCACCCCGGCGTCGCCGCCGCTGATGGTATTGTCGGTGGCGAGGATCTTCGACTCGTGCTCGATATACAGAATCGACAGGCCGGCGGTGGGGAAGGCGTCGTCCGTCTCGCGGCAGGAGGTGATGGTGATGTTGTTGCCGGAGACCTGCGCCTCCGGGCCCAGGTGGCGCGTCATGTCGTTAAGCAGATGCAAGCCGATGCCGGCCAGCGAGGCCTGGATATCGTTATTGGTTATGATGGGGGCGGCGGTTCCCTCGGTGCTGGAGAGGAAGTGGACGTCGATGCCGGTGGCCACCTGGGTGAAGCTGTTGTTCGCCACCTGCACGTTCTCGCGCTGCACCCACACCCCGGTGCCCCAGACGGGCGGCATATGCTCCGGATTGTCCGGCCAACTGCTTTTCGGCAGGTTCTCGATGCGGTTGTAGAGCACCGCGCTCATCCCGCCCGCCTGCACCGGCCAGCCGGGATTGACGATGCTGACGGCATCGCAGCGCAGGTTGCGGATGATATTATGGGCGACGATCAGGCCTTCGACGTGGACATCCCGCGTGGCGATGCCCGAGGCGGCGTTGCAGTCAACGCCATTGAGCAGCTCGCCGCCGGAAAAGGCGGGATTGTCGCCGTCCAGGGTAAAGCCGTCGATGGTGACGTTATCCGCCTTCACGGTGATAAGGATGCCGCCGGGCAGCGTTGTATCATGGGTGGGCGGTATAATGCGCGTCTCCGCTCCGCGCGCCTCGGGATCGTTGGGATCAACGCCATGCTGTGCTCCGAATAAGGACAGCGATTTAGCAATGACCAGCCGCTCAGCGTATGAACCGGCGGAGACAAATACCGTTCCGTCCGGTTCCACCGCGTCTATGCCGGCCTGGATGGTGGCGAACGCATCAACAGCAAAGGTGTGAGTTCTGCTGTTTTCAGCGGTGTAGGCGGCGTTGACGTAGACCTGGGTGGGGGCAGCCCAGCAGAGTAGGCCGATGAAGAGGAGCGCGAGACAGGTCAACAATGGCATCATCCGGCTATTCATTATTATATACCTCCAGGTTCCAGGTTCCGGCCTTTTCAAGGCCATGGCAAGGTCCATATCAGTATTGTAATACGACCGCAATGATTGCGCTATCCTCTCCAGAGAGGATTTTTACAGGCCAGCCCGTCCTTTTCAAGGCCATGGCGGGCATTGGCAAGGCCCATATCAGTATTATATAAAGACCGAACTGATTGCAAAATCAACTCCAGAGTTGATTTTGCAATTATTTTAAAAAGTTGATCAATTCTTCCTCCTCCGCGTCCTCTGCGTCCTCTGCGTGAAACCTTCCCAACTCAAAACTCAAAACTCAAACCTTCCCCCCGGTTGACCGGTCGCCTTGCCTGTGATAATATGAAAGACGTGATATACTTGGTCGATGCTCGGTGGAGGGGTCTGGATAACGGTTGTAAAGGAGTGACCCATGTGCATCACTATCCAACTGGTAGAGGACGAAACGTCGATCCGCGCGGCATATTGCTGTTTCTTTTCCATGCAGCCCGACTTGCGGGTTGTCGCGGAGGCGGGCGACGGATTGACCGCCGTGGAACAGGCGATAAAATGGCGGCCTGACGTGGTGTTGATGGATATCAGATTGCCGGAGCTGGACGGCATCGAAGCCACCCGGCGCATTCACAAAGCGCTGCCGAAAACGCGCATCCTGGCGCTGTCCGTATACGATAATGAGACAATCATCGAGCAGTCAACCAAAGCCGGCGCCTGGGGATTCGTGACCAAGGCCGCCTCCAACGATGATATAGCCGCGGCGATTCGCGACACGATGCTCGGCAAGCGGCCTATCCTGCGCTGTATCGGTGGAAGGATAATCCATACGACCCTGCAGGCGTCGGATACATATCAGCCGGCCTACAAGCGACTTACCAGCCGCGAGCGCGAGGTTTTGCTGATGATCGCGGATGGCCGCTCCACGGAGGAAATCGCCGGGGAGTTGGGCATCGGCGCCAGCACCGTGGCAACATTCCGCAATCACCTGATAGAAAAACTGAATTTGCACACCACCGCCGCGCTGACCCGTTATGCGATTCAGGAAGGATTGACGCCAATGAAGATGTTCGATACCGACTCCGATTGACCGTCCATCTACTCATCTACCCATCTATTCTTCCAAACTTCCATCTTTCCAACCTTCCAACCAAAAGAAGGAACGCTCGTTCTCTCGTCGAATACCGTCCGCATGGATGCTCAACAACTCGGTCGGTTGGTCGGCTTTCGCCGTTTTCCACCCGTCGTGCATCCCCGCCACGCGCGCGAGCTGCTGGCGGGGGGCGAGGGGCTGGCGGAGTGGACCGCCGGCTACGCCGTCACCGTCTCCGAGCACCGGCAGCTGCTGGAGGAGCTACTCGGCTCGCTCGCCTGGCACGAGCACGGGCGGGCGGCGCTGATCAACGGGCTGTATGGGACGGGTAAATCGCACCTGCTGGTGCTGCTGCACCTGCTCTTCGCGCTGCCGGCCGCATGGGGGCCGTTCCTTTACGCGCATCCGGCCTTCCGCCGTTATGCCGAACCGATGAAGGGCCACCGGCGGCTGATCCTGCACTTTTCCCTCGACGAATACGGCCCGCGCACGGCGCTGGAGGAGGCGGTGGTGCAGGAGACTGCGCGCGCGCTGGCCGTAGCGGGGCTGGCGCTGCCCGTGGGATGGGAAGGCGGCTCGCGGCTGGATGCCTGGTCCGGGCTGCTGGAGACCTGCCGCGCGGGCGGTTATGACGGCATCGTGCTGCTGCTGGACGAGCTGAGCCTGTTCCTGGCGGGCCGCTCGCCGGCGCGGCGCGAGGCGGACGCGGCCTTCCTGCAATTTCTCGCCGGCTGGACGGCGCGGGCGCCGGTGTGGCTGATCGGCGCGCTGCAGCGCAACCTGGCGGACGTAGGCGCGCTGCGCACCCATTCCTGGCGGCAGGTGGAGGATCGTTTCCGCCGCTACACCCTCTCGCCGCAGGAGATCGGCGGCGTGCTGCGCGAGAAGCTGATTATCAGGACGGACCCCGCCGCGGCGCGGGCGCTGGTGGCGGAGCGAATCGCGCCGGCAGCGGGAACGATCCTGCCGGCGGGCGAGCTGCAGGCGTGCTGGCCCTTCCATCCGCGCGCGCTGGAGCTGTTCATGGCGCTGGCGAACGGCCACCTTTCCCCCCATCGCAGCGCGGTGGAGGTGCTGCAGCGGCTGGACAGCCCGGAGTGGCTTGAAAAGCCGGCGGACCGGCTGATCACCCCGCTCGATCTCTTTTCCCTGGTGGCGGACGAGCTGCGCGGCCAGCCGAAACTCGAGCGCTTTTGGAGCGTGACGGCGCTGCTGGAGGGCCGGGCGGAGTTGACCGCCGACCCCGCGCTGGCCCGGCAACTGATCGGCCTGCTGGCGCTGCTGCACCTGGCGAAAAAAACCGCCTTCGTGGAGGGTATGCGGGCGCTGCTGTTTGACGGAAGTGAGCCGCCGTCGGTAGAGGCGCTATCGGAGACCCTGCACGCGCTGCGCCGGCGGGGAGCACACCTGGCGGCGGCGCGGGACGCCGATCCGGGACGCGAGGTTTTCACGCTGGCAATTGACGACGAGGTGGGCGTGCTGGCAGACCTGCGCATGCAGGAGCTGCGGCAGGAATTCACCCCGGACGACCCGCGCGTGATCGAGCTGGCGTGGGACGCCTGCCGGCAGGCGGAGTGGCCCTTCATGCCGGCATTGGAGGGCGGGCGGATCGGCGTGCCGTGGTCGGGCAGCGAGCGGCAGGTGCTGCTCGTCACCGCGCCCGCGCTGACCGCGGAAGCGGTCGCGCGCGCCTTCGAGGGGATCGCGGCGGGCAAGGCGGATGGTTGCGTGATCCTCGGCTGGCCGGGCGCGGTTCCCGCAGCGGACGTCTGGCACGCGGCAACGGCGTCGCTGAACGGTACGGAAACCGGCGTGCTGCATTTCTGGCAGCCGCGCCCGCTGCACCCGGCCGAACGAGAGCTGTTTACCGAATACGCCGCCTGGGCGCGGGCCGCCTCCGGACCGCTGCCGCCAGCCACCCCGATAGATCGGCACGCACGCGAGCGCTGCGCCGAGCGAGCGGCGGAATTGCGCGAGGCGGTCGCCGCGGCGATGCGCGGCCTTTTCCTGGACGGCCGCTGGACGGACGGGCGGGGCGGGGAAGGAGAGGCGCGCGGGGAGACGCTGGCCGACTGCCTGGCCGCCATGCTGGCGGCGGGGTTCGCGGCGCGCTTCCCGCATTTCACGGCGCTGGCGGCGGGCGGGGCGCCGTCGCGGGCGGCGCTGCAGCAACTGCTGCTGCACTTCGTCGAGCCGGGGGAAATCCACCTGGACCCGCAATCGCTGCTGGGCGAATACCTCGATCGCTACGCGCTGCCGCTCGGTTGCGCGGAGATCGCCGGCGCGGAGGCGCGGCTCGTGCCCCCGCGCTGGGAGGTGCTGGAGCCGCTGCTGGCGCTGGCGGCGGAGCGTCCGGCGCGGGTGGATGACGCGGTATCGCTGCTGGGCCGCCCGCCGCTGGGCCTGACCGCCGAGCAGGCGCGGCTGGCCGTCTTCGCCGCCGCGCGGGCCGGCGCGCTGCAACCGCTGGATGCCTTCCTGCAGCCGCTCGACCCGGAGGCCACGCCCATCGCGCGCAGCGACGCGCTGGCCTTCCTCGCCCCGCCGGCGACGGTTGACGCGCGCTTCAGGTCGCTGGTGCTCGAACTGGCGGCGGGCTGGAACATCGCCGCCGAGCCGTGGACCACCGCCTGCAGCCAGGTCGAGCGGCGGCTGCGCGGGTGGCTGCGAACCTGGACGCCGCGCGCGCCGGAGATGCGGGAAGCGCTGGAGCAGTGGAGCGAGACCTTCGGCGCGCAGCCCTGGGCCTGGGAAATGAGCCTGCGCGCGCTGGCAGCGCTGGACGGCCTGGCCGTGCTCCCCTCGTCTGCGCTGGACGCGCTGTTGTCCACGCTGGAGGAGAGCGGCCTGCGCCCGGCGGCCCTGGAAGCGCTGGGAAACGCAGCCGCCTGGTGGCAGACCCACCGCGCGCGCCTGCGGTTGCTGCCGGATTTGCCGCTGGAGGGAGCGCTAAGGGAACAGGCCGGCGCCATCCATCATGCGCTTGCCGAAGGCGAATCCTGCTTCCCGCGGCTCGATCAACTTGGCGAAGCCCTCGACCGCTGCTGGAACGACTACCGCGACGCCTACCGCCGCTGGCATGACGCCGCTTTCGGTACGGACACCGTGGCGGCGCTCCGCGAGGCCTTCGACAGCGCGGAGTTCCGCGCCGTCAAGCAGCTCTCCCGCCTGCCCCTCCCCCTGCCGGAGCCGGCGCGCGACTGCCTGGAAGCCCTTGTCCGCGCCCGCGCCAACTACTGTCCCGGCTTCTTCGTCGGCCTGGACGCGGAAGGATGCTGCACCAAATGCCGCCTGCCCTTGAACAGCCCTTCCCCCATGCCCAACCCCGCCGCCGTGCGTATGCAGTCGGAAGCAGCCCTGTCCGCCTACCCCGACCTGCTGCAAACCGATCCCTGGGCCGCCACCATCCGCCCCCGCCTCCCCCGCGCCCCGCGGGACATCGCCCCCCGCGCCGCCGCCCTCCTCGCCTGGATCCCCGCCGCCCACGCGCAAGCCCTCCTCGATCTCCTCGACGACCGCCTCCTCAACTGGCTCTGCCGCGAAGATCACCCCGCCGCCAGCCGCCGCCTGGACGGGCTCGGCGCCAGATTGCAAGGGCGGGATTTGACCCTCGCCGAAGCGAAAGAAACCGTCACCGACTGGCTCGATCCGGAACACGCGCTGAGGGAAGAGGAAGTATTGAGATTTGAATAGTGAACCCTATTCCGCATGGATGCGGAATGCCAGCCTGAAAGGTTGCAATTCTATAGCCCAGGGTTGCACGATGCAACCCTGGGTAGGTGAGCCTACCAATTTACCCGCGCCGACAGGATGTCGGCGCTTTGATCGCAGGATGCAATGACCGATCGCATATAACGGCGGCATCATGTCAAAAATGGTGTTATAATAAATCAATCGAGAAAACAATGATTCGCTTTCAAATACGATTGGATGAACCGACATACGAGGAATTGCGTCGTTTGGCACATAACCGCCACACCTCGATATCGTCCGTCGCTCGCGATATCCTGCGCGAGCACTTGATGGTCAAAGAACCGGTTGACTATACCAAATTATCTTTCATTGGCATGGGATCATCCAAAGAAGGCGATATTTCGGAACGCCACGATGATTACCTGGCCGAGGATTTTCTATGATACTTCTCGATACTTCCGCAAGCCATGCACTCGCGGATACAGCAAGGTAACCAGCCATGAGCCTGCGCATTCCGATTGACCGCGAGCGCCTTGCCGATTTCTGCCAGCGGCATCATATTCGTAAACTGGCCTTTTTCGGCTCCGTACTGCGGGACGATTTTCGTCCGGACAGCGATGTCGATATGCTGGTCGATTTCGAGCCGGATGCCCGAGTCGGTCTCCTTGGCATGGCTGAGATGGAGATAGAGTTGACGAAGATGATCGGCCGAAAAGTCGATCTGCGGACACCGTTGGAGCTAAGCCGGTATTTCAGAGATGATGTGTTGGCGAAAGCCGAGGTGGCGTATGCTGCGTGAAGAAGACCGCATTCGCTTTCGGCACATGCTTGATGCCGCTATTGAAGCCAGGCGCTTTATCGAAGGCCGGCAATCCAAGGATGTCGCCCACGACAGGATGCTTGCTCTCGCGTTAGTCAAAGCAATAGAGATTATCGGTGAAGCCGCGAGTAATGTATCGCCGCAAGGAACGGGCGGCCGTGCCCAACCTGCCATGGCCATCTATTGTCGGCATGCGTCATCGCCTTGTTCACACCTATTTTGAAATAGATTACGAGCGGGTCTGGACCACCGTGACCGATAACTTGCCACCATTGATGGAAGTGCTGGAGCGTGTGCTCACTGATTTTACTTAATCTAAATATTCAATATAGCCCATACTCCTTCCCCGCCTCATACATCGCCGCCACATTCTCCGTCGGCGAATTGTCCTGCAACTGGTGGGTGGGGGAGAGGATGTAGCCGCCGCCGGGCATCATGATCTCCAGGGTGTCGCGGACGTTGGCGGTCACGTCGTCCGGCGCGCCGTAGGCGACGGGGCCGGCGGTGGAGATGCAGCCGTGGAAGGCGAGGCGGTCGCCGAAGCGGGATTTCAGATAAGCGGGGGCCATGTCCCTTGCTTCCGGCTGCAGCGTATCCACCACGTCGATGCCCATCTCGATAAAATCATCGAACGCCCAACTGCTGGAGCCGCAGGAGTGGATCATTACCGGGAGGTTATAAGACTTCGCCAGGTCGATCATCCGCTGGTGGCGGGGGCGGAAGTGCTTGCGGAACAACTCCAGGCTGATCAACGGCCCCTGCTGCGTGCCGAGATCCTCCCCGATGTAGAAAAGATCGACCAGCCCCTTCGCCGCCTCCAGCGTGCGGGCGGCGATCGCCAGCTCGACTTCCAGCCGGCGGTCGATGAGGCGCAGGCAGGCCGGGTCGTCGGTGAGCAGATCGACCAGCACCTGCTCCATGGTGCGGACCATGCCCGAGTGATTGATGATATCGACGAAGCCCGGCCCGCCGGCGACGATACAGTATTCACCGAGTTGCCGGCACTGCTCCGCGGCGGCGGCAAAATCGAAATGATCGGAATCAGGGAATGGCCAGGCCTCGATCTCCTCCAGCGTGGCGTCCCGCAACGGGAAATCGCAGTATTCCCAGTAGCCGCCGGACTCGTGCTCGATCCAGCGGCGGCGGATGCCCCACATGTCGATAACCCGGTCGGGGACGGGCGCGTGCAGCGCCGGGCCGGTATAGGGAGCGGCCACGCGGCGCAAATCCACGCCGAGCACCCGGTACAAGCCCTCGTTATCGTCGGGCCGCAGGCCATAATATGCCTTCAGACGCCCGTCGATGCCCGGGTTGGCGATGTAGTTGATGGGCACGCGGTCGGGTTGCTGATGGGCGATGGCGGTCAGCACGCGCTCTTTTGAGGTCATAATGGATTACTTATTCGTGCCGTGATAGACATTTCCTGTTTTACCACACCACCCCTGGTTTATTCGCTGTCCAATCGCATGGTATATAATGAGATGCGGACTTCCCCATACGGAGGTTATCATGAAAATATTGCGATGGTGGCTGTTGCTGCCGGCCTTTCTTATGCTTCCCTTGCCGGCTATCGATTTGCCGTATCACACGCCCGCGCTGCTGTATATTCGGGCAGCGCCGGTGGATTTCGTGCCGCTGGTGGCCGGGCAACCGTTGATCCCGGCTCGATACCTGGCGGAATGGCTTGGTATGGAGGTGGAAGTCAATAATCACTACGTCACCTTTCAAAAAGAGGGGCTGGTGATCAGACCGCCGTTCCAGGGGAATGAGGCAGTGGTGAACGGGGAGGCGTGGAAGCTGCCGGACGACACGGTAATCTGGCGTCATCGCATGTATTTTACTCCACGAACGGTACCGGTGCTGTTTGAAGGCGTTCGGGTGACGTATGACGAGCAGACCCGGCAAATAACATTGATAACGGCGGAAAAGACCGTGCATCTTACCGCAAATACACAATTTCTTTTTCCTACGCCGGAATTAATCCAGCGTCTGCATGGTGCGGCCGCCGCCGGGAATGCGAAGGAACTGGGAGAACTGCTCTCGGCGAATCCAGCGATCACTGATGTGCCGGATTTATTCGGGTATACCGCCCTTCACCGCGCCGCCGAAGCCGGACAACTCGTTACTACCGACATACTATTGCGAACGATATCTCTTACCAGGATTGCCGCCGACCCGAACGTCAAGGCAGTCGATGGCGCCACCCCGCTAACGCTGGCAGTGCAATCCGGCAACCGGGAGCTGGTCGCGCTGTTGATCGAGAACAGTGCGAAAGTCAGCGCGCGTGGTGTCGGTGGAGCAACACCTCTGCATATCGCCGCTTGGACCGGACAGGTGGAGATTATGCGCCTGCTGCTCGATCATGGCGCGTGGGTGAATGCTCCGGATTACGCCAACGAGAATACGCCGCTGCACCTGGCGGTTGCGATGGGACAGATTGAATCAGCAAACCTACTGCTCTCCCGCGGGGCGCGCTCGGCAATCAACCGGAAGAACCAGAGCAACCAGACGCCGCTGCTCCTTTGCGCGAATAGCCGCCAGTGCACGCTTGAAATGTTGCATTTGCTTTTGAAAAATGGCGCGGATCCCAATGCGAGAGACAATACCGGGTATGACGTTGCCGGTCACGTGCGCTCGCGGAATGAGTTTATCGTCACCAATCCAAGTCCAGGCGATGCACCTATCATCGCGATGGATCGATTGCTGGTGTTGCTGCGGAAATATGGATATCGGGGCTAACCCAAATCTCCCCACAAGTACTGCGCCAGCGCCAGCGCCGTCACCGCGGCGGTCTCCGCGCGCAAGATGCGGGGGCCGAGATGGATGGAGATCGCGCCGGATGCCCGCAGCATCTCCGCTTCTTCCTCATCCCAACCGCCTTCCGGACCGAGGAACAAGCTGAGGTCCGTGGCGCGGGGATGCGCGGCGGCGATTTCGCGCAGGTGCAGCCCATTGCGTTCGTGCAGGAGCAGGGCGAGGGGCGGCTGCATCACAACGGAATCTTCCAGTGATTGCGGCGGCTCGACCCGCAGCGGGAAGGCGCGCTCGCACTGCTCGGCGGCCGTATCGGCGATGCGCTGCCAGCGGCAGGCGCGCTCGAGGGCCTGTGCCCCGGTCCACCGCGGGATGCCGCGGCGGGTCAGCAACGGAACCAGCGCCATGGCGCCCAACTCCGTCGCCTTCTGCGCCACGAAGTCCATCTTCTCGCCCTTCAGCACCGCCTGGCAGAGGGTGATGCGGCAGGGAGGCAAATCAGCGGAAGAATCTTCGGCGACGATGCGGGCGCGCAGCGCGTCCGCGGTGATTTCGGCAACCTCCGCGCGAACCACGCGCCCGTCCGGCAGCGCCGCCCGCAACGTCTCCCCCACGCGGACGCGGCGAACACGCGCAAAGTGGTGAAAGCGCGGCCCGTGAATTACCAGTTCGTCGCCCTGATATTCGTTTTCAGCGATGATCAGCCACATTCACGATATGCTAAAGAATTCACTGCCTGCCGTCAATTACCGACCGGTTGGAAGGCTCCGCGAATCCGGTGACGAATTAGAGTATAATAACATGTTATCAGGAGCATTCAATGAGCGTCACAGAAGTCATCCGCCGGCGGCGCACCATCCGCCGCTTCACCGATGAGCCGGTGTCCGCCGTCGATATCCGCGAGCTGCTCGATTTGGCCACGCTGGCGCCGAACGCCGGCAACCGGCAGATGTGGCGCTTCATCGTTATTGTCACACCCGAGCTGCGCAAGATGCTGGCGGACATCGTGCGCCGCCGCATCGATGAAATGGCGGGGTGGGCGGAGCTGGCCGGTCAACTCCAGCGGCTGCAGGCCTGGCGCGATCAGTCGCAGCCGTTCGGCGAGGCGCCCGCGCTCATTATTTTCGTAAACCAGGGCTACCGCACCGCGCTGGATACGGCGCTGGTCGAGCGGGGGATGAAGCACTGGGAAGTCGCCGGCATGTTCACCTACCCCGACGTGCAGTCGATAAGCGCGGCGGCGGCGTTCCTGGTGCTGGCCGCCGAAGAGCGCGGCTACGGCGCCTGCTGGATGACCGCGCCGCTGGTGGCGAAAAAGGACCTGCAGATCGCCCTCGAATTGAAACCCGGCGAGGAGATCGCCGCCATGCTGGCCATAGGCCGCCCGGCGGAGACACCCATCCCCAAGCAGCGGAAACATATCGACGAGATCATGGAATGGCGGTAGGAGGAGTTTAGAGTTCGAACTCTAAACTCAAGACTTCGAACTCTGAACTTTTCTACGGCGCGGGGGGCATGCCCCATTGCGCCCAATCTTCGCGGACCGGACCACAAACGCCGGGAACGCGTAAACCGGACTGGCGCATCAGCACGGTCATTTGCCCGCGGTGATGTATTTCATGCGCGAGCAGCACGAAGATCACCTTGCCCCGCGTCCATTGCTCGCCATACATGGGGATAGTCTCGGCCAGCGTGGCGTCGGTCCACGCGCCGCGGATCGCCTTGACCAGCGAGGCGGCGCCGGTCCGGTAGGCGGCGCCGATCTCCGCAGCGGTGGCCGGCGCCGGAGCGTCCTCCGGCGGGGCATCCACCGCCAATCCCGCTTTCTCGCCCATTTCGCCCAGGGTAGTCACCAGGTGCCAGGCGATGCGCCCGAGCGTGCGGCCTTCCGGCGACACCTGCCGCGCCAGCGAGGCATCGGTAAGTCCATTCAGCACCCGCTGCGTGTTGGCGGTGGTTTCGCCCCAGCCAGCCAGGAAACCGTCGATGGTAGTGAACATCAACCCACTCCTTTCCACCATATTACAACCAAGAGCATACCTGACGATTCCATTTCCGGCAAGATAATTAAGGTTTGTTAACCGACCGTGTAGCATAACAGTAAACGCAGCCGTGCCGGCAGGTGTTATAGGCGCCGATATCTTTGCTCACCACACAGCCGCAGGGCTTGCGCTGGGAGGGGTCCTTGCGGCGGGTTACGTCGATGCCGAAGACGCGGCGGATGTAGGTATCGTCGATGCACTTGCCGGCGGCGATGCCGTAGGACGACAGGTCGATTGGCTCGGCGCAACTGAAGATCTCCATGCCATGCGCAGGCGCGGTGGCGGACAGCGAGCGCATCAGGTTGCCGAATTCCTCTTCCTCGGGTGAAGTCTCCAGCCGTGTAATTCCGGCGCTTTCCAGTTTCTTCAACCGTGCTGTCACGAAGCGGTAGTCGTCCATGATGCTGACGGTGACGCGGCGGGTAAGGCCGCGCAGCGATTCCGCCAGGCGGGCGAATTGCTCCACATGATACGCCGGCGGGGTGAGCGTGGTGAAGAGGATGGGGTCGTAACGCCAGATCAGCCGCTCCGACCCGACGTGCCCGACCAGGCGGCGCAGCGTGTCCAGGGCATCAGGGACGGCGGGGGTAGCCGCTTCGAGCGTGCGAGGGTAGCCGGTCAGCGTGTATTGAAAGTAATAGCGCAAGCCGCGCTTGTCCAGCTCCGCCAGGTGCGACAGCAGCGGCCCGGCATTGCGGGTGACGAAGACTACAACGTCTACGTCCTCCGCCCGTAGCGAGACGCGGGAAACCTGGTCCGCGCGGAAGGGGTTGGCGACGTCGCAATACCCCTCGCGGACGCGGTCCATGAACCACTCCGCGAAGAAGGCGGGGATATCGGTTCGTCGGCTGGCGCTGATAATCATAGGGAAAGTGGCTAGTGACGAGTGACTAGTCACTCGTTACATTACCTCCATCCCCTTCCCCGCAAACACGATCTGCTCGATTTCGATAGTCCCGCCCTTCACCTCGACGAAGGGCTTGCCGTCGCGCATGCCGACGGTGGCGAAGCCGGTGGCGGTGGCAAGGAAGGCGCGGAAGTCGCCGGGCACGCGCGGGTCGAGGTAGAGGATCCTCTCCACCGCGTCATAGCGGGCGCCGGTGAGGGCCTGCAGCAGGCTGTAGGAGGACATGGCGCGGGCGTACCAGTGACCGCACTCGTATTCGTTGAAGGGATTGCGGAAACGGCCGTCATAGCGGTCGCGCACGGCGCGCACGATGCACAGCCCCTCCTCCATCCTGCCCGTCATCATCAGGTGGGCGGCCACCTGGTATTCGATACCGGTCCACACCTCGTTGCTGTAAATGAACGGCAGCGACAGCTCACCCCCATGCGGCCAGGAGCAGAGCAGCAGCCCGCTCTCCCGCCCGAAGGCATAGCTCGGGCGCTGCGGGTTGGCGTGATCGGCCAGCGACTCACGGAAGTTATACTTGAAGACCGCGGAGACGTGGCTCGCCACCTTCGCCGGGTCGAGCACCGTTTCCAGCCCGCAGGCGCGCGCCAGCCAGTCACCGAGCACGCCGTCGGACAGGCAGCCGCCGCCATACTGGTACTTCGGGCCTTCCTTCTCCAGCAGCTCGAGTGCTTCCGGCGTGTAGCTGGCCACGGCCGACTGCGCGGAGGCGGGATCGACGGCGTGCAGGTCTTTCCACTGCACCTGCTGGATGAAATATTCGCCATTCCACAGCGTGGTTTCCATCGCCGCCTTGCCGCGCGCCAGCAGCTCCTCGTATCGCCGCACGTCGTCGCCGCATGCCCGGCCCATGTGCGCGGCGGCGCGCAGGGCGGCGAGGTAGAAGCTGGAACACATGCCGTCGGCGCCCCAGAACTCGATGTCGTAGGTGTTGTGGTGCGGTTCGCGCGGCGTGCCGGTGCGGTCAGGGTCCCAGGCGCCGATGCAGTAATCCAGGCTGTCCTTCACCTTCGGCCACAGGTCGCGCAGCCAGCCGGTGTCGCCGCTGATGCGCCACTCGCGGTAGACCTTGACGATGCCTCCGAGCTGGCCGTCGGCGGCGGCATGGAAGTCGTGCCTGGCCGGGCGGATGGGCAGGCTGGCGCGGAAGGCCTGGTGGCCATATTCGTCCTGGCTGACGAGGAACTCCGTCTCGCGCAGCGAGCGCTCCAGCGCCGGGAAGAGGTGCGGCAGCGCCTGCGCGTAGTTCCATACGTGAGTGCAGGTGCCGCTGCAGCAGCCGCTGCCGTCGCAGCAACCTTCCCAGCCCCAGAAGCGCCCATCCGCCTGGCGCAGGCAGGTGGGGGATTTCAGGATGGTCAGGTTGGCGGCGACCGCCTCCACCACCTCCGGCGGGAGGGTGGTGTCGTAGAAGCAGTCGGTGAAAGCCCGCGTGGCGGCGCGCAGGCGGGAAAAATTGTCGCGCCAGTAGCCGGCGACTTCGTCGATGGAGTCGAAACGGGCGGCATACCAGGGGACGTAAGTCTCCTTCACCGCTTCCTCTCTCCCGCAACGGCAGCCGCCTTCCGGGTCGTCGCCGGAGCGCAGGTCGCTCTTCGGCACGTACCACGCGAAGAGAACGGGGATGGTCCGCTCCTCACCCGGCGCCAGCGTGAAGGGCAGGTAGACGCTGCCGCCGCCGCCGGGGTCTCCTCCGGCATGCGGCGGATTGCTCACCACGTCGCCGTCGCCGACGTGTTTCCACAGCATGGTCAGCGTATCGAATCCCGCGCCGCGGAACCAGGCGCAGTCGGAGACGACGCCGGCATCGGGCACGAAGACGGAGAAGGCGCCTTCGTCCGCCGGCCTGTCCTTCGGCGGCTGCCGCAGCAGGAAGCCGCCCGCCGTCTGCCGCACATACGCCCCCGACTCCCTGCCGGCGGCCATCAGGTTGGCGGCGTGGAAGGAGAAGACCGCCTCCACCGGCGAGGCGGAGGTGTTGCGGAAGCTATATTCCAGCGCGCAGGCGGGCAGGCCGGAATCATCCGCGTCGCCGGGAATGAAGGGGCTCCAGCCGGTTACCGTCACGCTGACCGGCATGGTTTCATCGCTCAACCGGATGATGCCGAAGGGGAAGCGGGCGGTGAAGTTAGCCCCGGCGAAGCGGGGCAGGCCGTAGGCCCTGCCGTGCGCGCCGTTGCCGGTCCCCGCCGGCCCGAAGGCCTTCCACATCGGAACCGGCCCTTCCAATACGCGGGCGGCCCGCGCGCCTTTCACATACAGCGCGCCGAACATCAGCGGCTCGTTGAACACCTCCGGCCTGTGCCGCAATGAAACGTGCGACAGCGCGCCGGCGCCCTCCAGACAGATCATGCCGGCGCCGAACCCGCCCATGGGAAAGGCTATACGGTCCAAGCGGTCACCCGAGTAGGGAGCATTGTAAGTTTTCTCATTCACGGTTCCATCTCCAAAGCCCTGCAAAAGGCGAAAGTCAATAGCCAGGTTTGAGCGCGGCAGAACAAGGTAACTTAGTACACAAAGCCTTGAAAGGGCGACATTCCTCGCATATTGGAATGCCGCCCTTACCGGGTTCGGTCGTTTTTACGGCACCGGTTCCCAGGATGTTGTCCTGGGCTGGCGAATGTGAGCCTTTCCGGCTCTTGCCGTTTACTTCTTCAAACACCCTGGCACCCCGCCGTTCTCGCGGTGGTAGCGGATGCATTCGCAGCAGACACCGTGGCGCGCGCAGTCCTTGGCGCCGCACGCGCACTTCTCTTCGTTCTTCGTTTTGTTCGGGCACTCGGCCATGTGTTTCCTCCGCATGAAAATAGTGATGAGTGATAAGTGATAAGATTATTTAACTTATAACTTGTCACTTATCACTTTTGACTTATCATTAATCATGCCTTGTCGAGCGGGAGTCTGTCAAGCGTCCAGTGCGGCGAGGAAGGCGGCCACCGCGTCGGGAATGGAGGGCACGTCGAGCAGGGCGCCGATGGCGGCCACGCCGCGGGCGCCGGCGTCCAGGCAGGCGCGCACGCGCTCCGGGGTGACGCCGCCCAGGGCGAAGACGGGGATATTCACGGCATTACAGACCTGCCGCAATTCCTCCACCCCGCGCGGTGCGCCGTAGGCCGCCTTGGAGGGGGTGGCGAAGACGGGACCGAAGGTGATGAAGTCGGCGTCGAACTCCTCGGCAAAGCGCGCCTCCGCCGGCGTGTGCGCCGAGGCGGCAACCAGCGCGCCGGCGGGCAGGCAGCGGCGGGCGGCGGCAGGCGAAAGGCCGGCCGCGGGCAGGTGCGCGCCCGCCAGCCCCGCCGCGCAGGCGATATCGGCGCGGTCGTTAATGAGGATATGTGTTTCCAGCCCGGCCAGCGCCGCCTTCACCTCCGCCGCCAGCCCGTATTGCTCGCGCGGGCTCAAGTCCTTTTCCCGAAGCTGAATCGCGCGCACTCCTGCTTCGGCCGCCGCCCGCAATGCCGCGACGAGTGGCCGCCCACCGGTCCGCGCGCGGTTGGAGATAAGGTAGAGGCGGAAATCAATGAGTGAATCCGGCATGCGTCCAAACCTTTCCCTGGGATCGCAGGGAACTCATTATCTTCCCACCAGTGCCTGCACGTTCACCGGGAGCTTCGTCAGCACCCGCACGTCCAGGCCGTATTTGCCCAGTGTGTTTTCCACCACCAGGTAATCGAAGCCGGGGATGACCACGTCGTCCCAGCGGTCGCCGATGCCGCGCAGGGCAACGTCGAGCATGGTGACGATCTGCCTGCCCAGCGGCTCTTTGCTGTCCAGCGTGATGGCGCCGTAGAACTCCTGGCACTCCGTGTAGCCGCCGTTGTGCGTGCCGGTGTAGGGCTTCAGCGCGGCCAGATCGACGGACTTGCCGACCCGTTTCGACACTTCATCCGCGCGGGCGGCGTAATAATCCACCAGCGCCTTCTCCTGCAGGTAGGCGGGCAGGTTCTCCGCCGCCACCTTGCGGTACCACTTCTCGCCCTCACAGTAGGCGCCTTCCACAAGGTCGAACCAGTAACGCTGCTCGGTCGTCACTTTTGCGGGATTGTCCACCGCGATGACCGAGCGGCGGATGCAGGAGGTGAGGCCGTCGCGCTGCGGGGCGACGCCCAGGTGCACCCAGTCGCCTTCGTTGATTGGCCGGTTCAGCGCGGGGCCGATGAGGGTACGGTTGGCGGTGTTGGCGCCGGCGATGATCTTGAAGCCGTCGCTCTCCGAACCGAGCATGCGGCCCACCCACTGCGCCCAACCCGCCAGCTCGGTCTCCAGCCGTCCGGGGCGCAGCACCGCCAGCATGGCACGCAACATGGCGTCGGCGACCACGCACGCGTCGGCGATCAGCCGCATCTCGATATCGCTCTTCTCGTACTTGACGCGGTAATACAGCTCCTGCGCGTCCACCACGCCTTCCCTGCCGAACAGCCCTTCCAGATACTCGACGATGCCCGCCGGAATCACCTGCCGCGGGGTGAGCAGGGCGATGTGGTCCACCGTTCCGCCCGCCGCCGCCGCGATGATGTCCTCCAGCCGCTCCGCCTGGATGGGGTACTGCTCGTCGGCGAGTTGCAGCAATTCCGCCTTGTGCACGATGGCGCCGGAGCGCGGGGCGAGCTGCTCCGCCACGTAGCCGCCCTCCAATCCGGCCACCACGTGGAAACCGGTGGGGCCAATCACGCCGGCTACCTGTTCGATGGAGAGATTCGTATTGCCGCCCAGGTACGGCACGTCGCCCTTGTAGTGCTCATCGGAGAAGACCAGGCCGACGGCATGGCCGGCCGCCTTCAATGCGGCGTTCACGCGGTCCACGCGCGCCAGGAATTCCTCCCTGGTCGCCATAAAGAATCGGTCGATGGGCGGCGTCTCCTCGAGGATGCTCTCGACCTTTTTCAAGTCGTCGCGAAACATTGTTACGTCGAGCATTTGCAGATACCTTACTCACTATGGTCCGGTTGTGCTAACCACCAGGTCACCCATTTGGCATGGTTAGCGCCGAAGTGCTGATCGGTCAGCATGTTAAGGGCGTGGGCGGCGGCATCGACGACTTCAGGCTGGGCATCCCGCAACGCATGCATGCAGGGCAGGATGCCGCGCGGATCGCCGATCCGTCCGAGTGCCTGTACGACTTCCACCCTGGCGATGGTGTCGCGCTCCTGCCGGTACAGGCTGCTGATCAGGGCTGGCACGGCTTGCGTATCTTTCCGTGCGGCAAAGATGGAAGGCAGCACACGGGCCAGGTAGGCCACATCAAAAAATGATTCACAGGTATTCAGTTGATGGATGAGCGCCTGCTCCAGCGCGGGCGTGTGATATCGCGACAGGACGGCGATGAGCGGGGCCGGCGAATCTTTAGAGAAAAAGTTCAGCCTGCCGATGCCGGTGGCCAGCGCCACGGCAATACGCGGATTGTCCGGCAGGTAGCTTAGCGCCAACAGGGCCGCCTGCTGCGTTTGATAATCGTCCGAACGGAACAACGCGAGGGCGGGCTCGAGCGCGCGGGGGTCGCCAAGCTGCGCGGCCGCCGCCAGGGCGGCGAAGCGCATTTCCGCATTGCCGTCGGTCGGTTGCTGCTGGTAGGCTGCCCACACGACATCCCGCGCGCTGTGATCGCCCAGCGCGCCCAGCCCGCGCAAGGCTGCCGCGCAGAACCGGACATCCTGCGTCCGTTTGGCCGCGGCAAGGAGTTTCGGCAGCGACGCTCGGTCGTTCATCTCACCAAGTGCCTGCAATGCCTCTTCTTGCGTCCAGAAGTCATCCGCCAGCGCCCGGATGACCGGTATTGCGCGTGCATCGCCCAATTGACCGAGTAACCGCACGTATGGACCTTTTTCCATATCCTCGCTCGCCGCGAGCATCGCGCACAATTGCGTGAACACCTCGTCCTGATATGCCTTGAGCGCCTGCAGCATGGGTGGGTCGAAGTCGCGGAAGGGATCGCCGGCGAGCTCCTTCAAGGCGGCCTGCCGCACGTTCGGGTCGTCCGCGTGGAGAAGACGCGCGGCTATCTCGCCCTGGACGCCTTGCAAAAAACCGATGTCCAACGCCGGCAGCAACTGGTCCGGTCCGGTCTCCGGGTTGCGAAGGAGGGCGCGGCCCATATCTTCGAAAGACCAGTCCGTCATCGCGTGATCGATGGCCCGCAGACCGGCGATAACCTGGGGCACAGCGCGCGCATCGGGAATCTGCGCCAGGGCATACAACGCGGCCGGGCGGAGCAGCGGACCTTCCGCGTTCTTCGCCTCGGACGCAAGCGCGTCATACGCTTGCGGGCTGCGCGTATCACCGAGCGCCATCAGCGCGGTGAAATGCAGGCGATCGTCCTGCGTCTTCAACAGCGGCAGCAATGCCGGGATCACCGCGGGGTCGCGCATCCGACCGAGAGCAGTGACGGCAGCGAGGCTCGCGGGGTCCTTCCCGGCGAGCACTGCGGTCAAGACGGGAATCGCGCGGGCGTCGCCGATCCGACCGAGCGCGGTTGCCGCAACCACGCGCTTCCATTGGTCAGCAGATAATGCTCCCCCCGCGCTATCCGCAACTTCGCGCCCCTGGACGTTGGGAGCGGCATCGCGCAACACCTGGCACAAGGCATCAATCGCGCGGGCGTCGCCAATCTCACCCAACGCCGTGCAGATACTACCACGATCGATCCCCGCATCGGGTCTCGCCAGCAGGGTCAGCAACGGGGCAACAAAGCGCGGATCGCCCAGGCGCCCGGCGGCTACGATCTCGGTGCCCAACTCGGGACTCGTTCCGGCCTGCAAGTCAGGAAGGATGATCTCCATCAAGCGTTCGTTATGCATAAAACCGAGTTCATCGATCGCCAGACCGCGCAGGGGATTTTCGGGATCGCGGGCCATCGCCAGCAGCGCCTGCGCTGCCTCCTCGCCGCCGATCATGCGCAGCGCCTGCATGACCGAAAAGATATCGTCGCCGTTGTCCTGCTTCAGCAGGGCGAGCAACGAGGGCACGGCACGCTCGTCGCCGATCGAAGCCAATGCCTGGATGGCGGCTATACGAATATTCGCATTACCGTCCTGCAGCAGGGCGCACAGCGGCTCGACCCCGCGCGGGTCCCCCGCCGCTCCCAGATTGTTCGCCGCGTATTTCCGCACCGCCGGCGCAAGGTCCTGACAGGCGGCAAGCATGGCGAGAATCACGCGCTCGTTCGCGGCGAACGGCTGCAATTTTTGCACAGCCGCGGCACGTGTTGCCGGAGACGCGCTTTTCATCTGCGTCAACAGAGGGTCAATCTGCTGCGGCGATAGCGCCTGTTGCGCCAACGTCGGGCAGGCCAGGATGGCAAGGCAGCAGAGCATCCCTGCCAGACGTGAGGAAACGGCTTTGCATATCATGTCGATCTCCTGAAACGGGGAGGTTGTCTGATTTCCTGCGGAACGCTATATCAGCGCTGATCCCCTGGAACAAGTATATCACAATACGGTAATAAGGCGATAATAGGGGACAGACACAATGCCGTCCAAAGCTCCTGGGATCGCAGGCGTCCCGCACCTGCCTTTGATAAGAATTATTATTTTATAGGTGGATTTATTAATCCAGCGCGCCGGCCAGCTCGCCCAGCTTTTTTTGGCGCTCGGCGGCGAGGAGGGCGTCGAAGATATCCTGGATTTCACCGTTCATCATTCCCGGCACATTGTGCCAGCTCACGTTGATGCGGTGGTCGGTGATGCGGTTTTGTGGGTAATTGTAGGTGCGTATCTTCTCGCTGCGGTCGCCGGTGCCCACCTGCGAGCGGCGGTCCGCCTCGATTTCGGCGCGCTGCTTCTCGATCTCGATCTCCAGCAGGCGGGCGCGCAGCACACGCATCGCCTTTTCCCGATTCTGCTTCTGGCTGCGCTCGTCCTGGCACTGCACCACCATGCCGGAGGGGATGTGGATGAGGCGCACGGCAGTCTCGTTCTTCTGCACATTCTGGCCGCCGGCGCCCTGCGAAAGGCAGGTTTCCATGCGGATATCGCGCTCGTCGATCTGCACGTCTACCTCTTCGGCCTCCGGCATCACCGCCACCGTCGCGGTGGAGGTATGGATGCGGCCGCTGGACTCGGTGACGGGTACGCGCTGCACGCGATGCACGCCTGATTCGTGCTTGAACAGGCCGTAGACGCCGTCGCCGCTGATGGCGAAGATTACTTCCTTGAAGCCGCCGACGCCCTGCTCGCTGGCGCTCATCACTTCTACCCGCCAGCCGCGGGATTCTGCGTAGCGCGCATACATTCGGTACAGATCACCCGCGAAGAGCGAGGCTTCATCGCCGCCGGCGCCGGCGCGGATTTCGACGATGATGTTCTTATCTTCGTAGGGGTCTTTCGGCATCAACTGAATGGCGATGTCCCGTTCGAGCGCGATCTTGCGCGCGCCCAGCTCCTCGATCTCCATCTCGGCCATCTCGCGCATTTCCCCCGATTCTTCGCGCGCCATCTGCTTCGCGCCTTCGAGCTGTTCCTCGACTTCCCGCAGCGCGCGGAAATTCACGACTATTTTCTCCAGCTCGGAGTACTGCTTCGATAATTGCCGCAGTCGCGCGGGGTCGCTCGCGACTTCCGGCGTAGATAATTCCGCGGCAATGTTCTCGTATGTCTTCTCAAGTTCCAGCAGATGTTCGCGCATGATTCCTCCAGGACGGTCTATTTTACCCGATTTTTCGGAGTTCGTCTGCCCGCGGTTGAGGGGTGAAATTTATATGACCAGTCAGACATGTCCGACAGTCAGACCGCTCTGCGAGAATATTTAATATCACACCGAATTAACCGCTTATCCAAGTTACCATCCGCCCTATTGCCAAAGGAGCACGACGGCCATCGTTATCTCCTCGCCGCCAACAGCGTCTTCGATCCGGCGGAGGTGACGTGGACAGGATTTACAGGAGTGTCGGCGCTGGAAGTGCTGAGGGAAGAATGACGCGTCTCCGTGCGGAATGGCGAAGCGACGGATTATTTCGAGCCTTATGGAGTGCATATATATCAGGTCAAGTAGAAGTCCGGGCAGCCCGTCTCTGTATCCATACCTCGCGAATGATTAATAATCCGAAAGTGAAAGCATAGCCGGAAACTGATGCGGCAAGTAACAATGAAAGCAATATTCCGGTAACCTCTGTCGTGTTTGCTGGAAGATGCTGTGCAGTCCGCCAATAATCTAGAAGTTGATCTCGTATTTCCTTGAGAAAGATTACAGTCCCGGCGATAGCTCCCAGCAGAAGGAGGAAGATCGCAATCGAACGAGGTATAGCAATAACCGATAGGCCGGCAAGCACTGATGTGCGTTGCCCAACAGATAAACCAGCCAGTATCCCCAGCGTGATTCCCGAGACCGCAATAAGGATCCCGATCGGAATCCGATAGGTCGCCAGGAAGGTCAGGTCCAGCTCGCGCAGCCAGAAGAAGACTACGGCGCCCGCCACCAGGAGACAGAAGCAGAGGGCAAATTCGCGTCCTAAATTACGATGGTGTTCCATCACCGATACCTCCGCTTGAATTATACCATAAGAACAGGATAAGTGACCGTTTTTTTGTAATTATGACCGGTTGGTGTAAGACATGAGACAAGCCCCTGCTCGTAGTAGCGTCCGTAAGGCGCGTGCCCGTTTATGTTGATAAAGCTCGTGGATGCGCGAGTAGTAAACTTTCTGTTTTAATTGCTGACGAGCTTTATGAGCATGAACGGGCACGCGCCTTACGGACGCTACTACGAGCAGGGGCTTGCCGCTTTTATTGCGCAGCGAAACAGGGATTTATCAGCCGTTTCACCTCTTTTTACCTCAATTCTCCATTAGTCGCCAATCTTCATGATTAGGCAAGAAAACTGTTGACAAGCAGAAAATGAGCTGTATCATGCAGATAGGACACCGGTGATCCACCACTCTTTACGGGAAGTAAATCATGGAGACACAACAGAACCCCGGGCAGGATGAGCTGCTCGATCTGGAGGCGGCGGCGGAGCGGCTGTGCGTGAGCAAGACCACGCTCTACCGCATGCTCGACCGCGGCGAGGTGAAGGGCATCAAAGTGGGGCGGCAATGGCGGTTCCGCCCGGCGGACCTGGACGCGTATCTCTCGCGCGGGCCGGTGGCGACGGCGCTGGCGGCGCTGCCGGTGGAGGTGCTCGATCACGAGATCGTCGCCGTTGCCGGAAAGCTGGCGGAGGACGGCGCCAAGCTCCCGCAAGTAGATGATGAAGGTCTCGACCAGTGGGAGGCGCGCGCGGAGCTGCTTTTCCTCGCCATCGTGCGGCTGGGGCTGGCACGGCGGGCGAACGACATTCACTTCGAGGCGATCGACGAAGAAGGCACGGTGGAAGGCCTGGTGCGCTTCCGCATAGACAGCGTGCTGCACGAGGCTCACCGCCTGCCATTACGCGTGCACGAGGCGGTGCTGCTGCGGGTGCGACAGATGGCCGGAAGCGATGCGGAAAACAGCGGCAGCTACCTGGACGCGCGCCTGCGCCGAGCTATCGGCGGCATCGTGCACGATCTGCGTCTTTCGATGATGCCCACCAGCCTGGGCGAAATGCTTACTCTCCAATTGTTCAATCTTGCGGAAATGCGTCACCGCGGTATCGATGAATTGGGATTCCATCCGGACGATTTGCAACATGCGCGACAGTGGATGCATGAGCCATACGGGCTTATCATGGTGAACGGTCCGACGGGCAGCGGCATGACGACGTTGATGTATAAGCTACTGCTGGAAGTCGCCGGCCCGCAACGCAAAGTCGCCAGTGTGGAAGATCCGGTAGAATATCGCCTGTCGCCATGGGTTACCCAGGTCGAGATCAATGCGAAAACACATCGCTTCAGCCATGCCTTGCGGGCGATTATGCGTCACGACATCGATATTTTTATGGTCGGTGAATTGCGCGACCTGGAAACGCTCGATCTTTCCATCTACGGCGCCGAAGCCGGACATCTTGTAATTTCCCCCGTGCACGTTCCCAGCGTCGTCGATGTCGTCAAGCGCATGGTCGAGGTATTTCCGACTGAACAATGGGAGCAGATTCGCCCGATGGTCGCGAAACTGCTGACCGGCATCATCGGCATGCGCCTGATCCGTATACTTTGCGATCGGTGCAAGGAACCTGCCGAGCTTCCGCCGGACAGTTATGTTCGAATCAACTCCGTTGCCGGGCAGGGCGGTTATATGTTTCCGGCGAATGCTCACTTTTACTGCGCCGTAGGCTGTTCCGCTTGCGGCAACACCGGTTATCGCGGGCGCACCGGAGTCTACGAGGTGCTGGAGCCGAACCCGGCTTACCGCAGCGCTATCCTGCAGAACGCCTCCCGCAACGAGCTGCTGCAGATCGCCGTCGCCGGCGGCATGCGGACGCTGGCCGCGGAAGGCATCCGAAAAGCCGCCGAAGGCATCACCAGCCTGGAAGAAGTGCAGCCGCTGATACGGCAATACGAGCAGATGCCGGCGAAGGAATAGCCGGAAATTCGACTTCCCCATAGTCGCATACTGGCCGACATGCGCGCAAATCAAATTCCGCTCGACCGATGAAAAGTAGAAACGACAAAACCCCTCGCGGCTATGGCCGCGAGGGGTCAGTCGATCCCTTCACTGTCGGTGAGCTTACGCCTCCAGCGGCACGATCGATACGTCCCGCTGGTTTTTGCGCGCCCAGCCAAACTTCACCGTGCCTTTCTTCAGCGCGAAGATGGTGAAGTCGCGCCCCAGGCCCACGTTGTCGCCGGGGCGGATGTGCGTGCCGCACTGGCGCACGATGATGCTGCCGGCGGTCACCCGCTCGCCGTCGTAGGCCTTCACGCCGCGCATCTTCGGTTTGCTGTCGCGGCCATTGCGCGAGCTTCCAACGCCTTTTTTATGAGCCATTATTGACCTCCTCCGCGGCGCTCTCCTCTACGGGGGTTTCTTCAGCGGCGACCTCCTCCGCGGGGGTCTCCTTCGCGATAATCTCTGCCGCGGCGGCCTCTTCTGCGGGGGCGCCAGGCAGCCCCTCGATGCTGTCCACCTGCAGCCGGGTGAAATACTGGCGATGCCCGCGCTTCACGCGGACATTTTTCTTCGCGCGGTAACGGAAGGCGACGATCTTCTTCGCGCGGTCCTGCTCCAAGACGGTGCACACTACGCGCGCGCCTTCCACCAGCGGAGCGCCGACGTTCAGGTTATCGCCGTCCGCCACCATCAGGACGCGGTCCAGCTCCACCGTGCCGCCTCGATCCACGGGCAATTTTTCCACGCGGAACGTATCGCCGGGAGCAACGCGGTATTGCTTTCCGCCGGTCTCCACGATTGCGTACATGCTGATCTCCTTACATGCCCTTTCAGACAACGGTGATAACTATAGCAAAAACCGCATAAAGCTGTCAACAATAATCGCAAGGAATTGAACCACAGAGGCACAGAGGCACAAAGGCACAGTTATAGAACACTATTCCGAAGGAATTATCGACTCCCTGTGTCTCTGTGCCTCTGTGGTTCAATTCCGATATATCCGGCCCACCGCCTCCGCCGCATCGGCCAGCGCCGCATAGGACTCCGCCAGCGCGGACGATAGCTCTTGCGGGCGCTGGCTGATCGAGAAGATGGCGGTGAAGCCGTGATCGTACAGCGCACGCCAGCCTTCGCCCAGCGCGCCGGAGAGGCAGACGCACGGCACGCCGGCGATTTGACAACACGCGGCCACCGCGGCGGGGAGCTTGCCGTAGGAGGTCTGCCCGTCCGTCTGCCCCTCGCCGGTCAGGCACAGGTCCGCGCCGCGCAGCGCTGCATCCAAACCGGTCAGCGCGATGGCCAATAACGCGCCCGGCTGAAATGACGCGCCCAGGAAGGCCAGCAGCGCGAAGCCCAGCCCACCCGCCGCCCCCGCGCCGGGGCGGGCGGAAAAATCCTCGCCCAGGAAATCAGCGCATACCCGCGCATAATGGCGCAGCCCGTCATCCAGAAAGGCCACCTCCGCCGGCGACGCGCCCTTCTGCGGGGCGAAGGTATGCGCCGCCCCCCGTGGGCCATACAGCGGATTGGTCACGTCGCACGCGGCAATGACCGTCACCTCCTCCAGCCGGCGGCCCGGCGTGATGCGCGCCACCCGCCCCAGCGAAGCGCCCACCGGCGGCAGTTTGACGCCCTCCGCATCCAGGAATCCCCAGCCCAGCGCGGAGAGCATCCCCATGCCGCCGTCGTTTGTCGCGCTGCCGCCCAGGCCGACCACCAGCTTTTTCGCGCCCGCCTCCTGCGCCGCAGCGCCCGCCTCCATCGCCGCCGCCAGCATTTCGCCCAGCCCGCGCGTGGTGGTGCGGAGCGGCGACCGCTGCGCCGGGGGGACCAGCCCCAGCCCGCATGCCTGCGCCGACTCGAGAATCGCGGTTTTTCCGCCGTCCAGGTAGACGATCTCCGCGCGGACCTTTTCAAAGAGCGGCCCGGTCACCTCCAATGCCCGAGCTTCTCCGCCGGAGGCCTGCATGGCCTCCGCGAAGCCCTCGCCGCCGTCGGACAGCGGGCAGGCCACCATCTCCGTTCCTGCCACCCTCGCTGCCCCCTCCCCCGCCGCCGCGCACGCCTCCGCCGCGGTCAGCGAGCCTTTGAAAGAGTCGAATGCCAGCACAACCTTCATGGATTGCTCCCGTAAGTAGTGAGTGGTAATTAGTGTAGCATAGACTGCGAAAACACGCTCAGGGACTGTCCCGCGCCCGCATGACCAGCGACGGCCATCTCCTCAATATTCGCTTGTATAACCACGGGACTGTCCCCCCTTGTGCATAGGCTTGCCCCCTTAACTATTTTTATATCGCAGCCTTCTTTACGAGGGGGAGAAAGAGCAAGTTAAAGAGAAAGAGATAAAGATCGGGAGATGGCACATGCGCTGGGAAATCGAAACTGACGGTTCATTTTCGCTGGTCGATGCGCCGGTGGCAATTCGTAATGCGTATCCAGCCCTCGATGGCGGCAGCCTGCGCCCGCTCCGGGTGGCGGTCGAGCTCGCGCCCGGCGGCGGCGCCATTCGCTACACGCTGGCGGCCGGCTACCTGGAAATCACCCTGGGCTGCGACGCGCGCGGCGCCACGATACAGGCGCGGCTCGGTGGGATGGCGGCGGCGCCGCACCGGGTGGCGCCGCTGGGGTATGGCATCGTGGATGCGGCGCGCTGCTTCCGGCAGGGACTGGGAATGGGCGGGCCG
>Ga0172369_10002076_pt1 | contig 28145 bp, 27 predicted proteins | sample LakKiv25m_FD_114539 | JGI IMG/M metagenome (GOLD analysis project Ga0172369, IMG submission 114539) | Freshwater microbial communities from Kabuno Bay, South-Kivu, Congo - kab_022012_11.25m | ecosystem: Environmental > Aquatic > Freshwater > Lake | place: Democratic Republic of the Congo...
AACCTGATTGCTTCAATCATCGCTTCCCGGGGAACACGACCGCCATACCCTTTGACAATCTGATCAATGCTTTCGCCTGCAGTTAGCCGTTCTATTGCACCAGCAATTTCAATCCTTGTATATTTGAATGTAGGACTTTGCCCGCAAACTCCCATTGCTCTCACAACATGTTCACCGAGTGGATAATACTGATATATCTCTCCCCCCACCACTTCTGTTATTAGTTCAGACATAGAGCATTTTCCTCTACTCGTTCTCGTTAGCATTTGCTATTATTTCAAAATCCTAACGCGGACAAGCCGCAACCAAAAACGTTCTTAAACCGCGAATGGACGCTAATAAACGCCAATCTGGAAATTCGCGTCTATTGGCGTTCATTAGCGGTTTGGATTTTTTGCCCCAAAAAGCACGAATTTCACTCTCAAGGGCCTAAGTCAGGAGGTCCAACCTTGTTATTATTTCTCTCAACAGAATTCCCATTCTTCCAGCCGCTTTGTTTGCGGTATTCATTACTTCACTATGCGTAAGCTTGCCGGATACAGTTCCCGTAGCCGAGTTTGTGATGAGCGCAATCCCCAGCACCCGCAAGTGCCGCTGTTGGGCCACGATCACCTCCGGCACGGTGGACATGGATACCGCGTCGCCGCCTAAGGTGCGCAGCATGCGAACTTCAGCTGCCGTCTCGTAAGCCGGGCCGGTCACCCAACAAAAAACGCCCTTTCTGAGTTGAATGTTTAAATCTTTGCCGGCCTGTTCGGCCATTTGCAGGAATTCCTTGTCATAGGCTTGCGACATATCCGGGAATCGTGGTCCCAATTGATTTTCCGGTTTGCCGATAAGGGGATTGCTAAAGGCGAAATTAATGTGATCGGAAATCAGCATGAGATCGCCAGGGAAAAAGGACGAATTCAATCCGCCGCAGGCTGTCGTCAGGACGAGATGCGTCGTTCCCAAGCCGGCAAGAAGATGAATGGGATAGGTCACCTCTTCTAAGGAATAGCCTTCGTAGTAATGAACTCTACCTTGGATCACCAAAATCGGAATGTTGCCAATCTCGCCGAACACCCAGCGTCCCTGATGGCCGGGCACGGTCGATCTGGGATAATGCGGAATGTCCGAGGTGGGAATGCTAATCGGCTTCTCGACCGTGTCGGCAAATTGCCCTAATCCGGAGCCAAGAACGATGGCCACCTTGGAGCGGCCCACCTTTTTACTCGACAAAAAGCTTAAGGACTCGCTTATTTTGTCTTTCAGAAGCTTCATAACAAAGCTTTCAATCCTTAAAATCGGCTTGCCTGTTTCTTGCCGGATTTCCAAGAGAATGGATAATAGTTTTTAGGTGCAGGCGCCGAGGTTGATCTACTCTTTCGTTAAGCCAAACAAGTTTGCCACTCCAACACTCTATCGATCCCGTCTATTTCACTGCAATTTCATGGAAGGATGGCGATGTTCGATCAAGCAAATTGGATCATGATCGCCTTCTTCCTCGTCGGTTTTTAAGCGGAATTACAGCAGCATCCCTGCGATCGTAGCCGTGCTGAAGGAAACAAGCGCGCCGGCGATCATGGCGCGAAAGGCAACGCGCGACAGATCTGAGCGTCGCTTGGGCGTTAATGCTCCGATGCCGCCAATCTGGATACCAATGGAGGAAAAGTTGGCAAAGCCGCATAAAGAAAATGTGGCAATAACGATGGCTTTGATGGACAGGTCCATCGCCTGAACGTGCTTGGCTAACTCGGAGTAAGCGACAAATTCGTTAATGGAAATCTTAATGCCAATCAGATTTCCGACTTGCGCCGCTTCGCTCCAAGGAACTCCCATTACAAATGCCAGCGGGGCAAACAGAGTTCCCAACAGAGTTTTTAGACTGCCCGGGAAAATGCCGGAATATTCCATTTTCATCTCTAAGAGCGAACCGCCCAAAAGCTTGCCGTCGATAAGACGATCCAAGAAGCCGAGCAGCACATCGACCAGGCCGATCAGAGCGATAAATGCCAGAAGCATGGCGCCCACATTCACCGCCAGTTTCAGACCATCGCCCACTCCGCGTGCCGCGGCATCCAAAAGATTATCTGCGCGACCCACATCCGGGATGTCCACGTCTCCCGCAGTTTTGGAATGCTCGGTTTCCGGCAAAAACAGCTTGGCCATGACCAAAGCGGCCGGCGCAGCCATGACGCTTGCGGCAATCAGCAGGCTGGGACTAATCCCCATGCGCATGTAACCGGCCATGACGCCGCCGGCAATGGTGCCGAAACCGCCGACCATGACCGCATGCAATTCGGAGATCGTCATTTCGTCGAGAAAGGGGCGGATCAGCAACGGCGCTTCGGTTTGGCCGAGGAAGATATTCGAGGTGCAGGACAAAGTCTCAGCGCCTGAGGTGCCCATGGTCCAGCGCATGAACCGCGCCATCATTTGCACAATGGCTTGCATGATGCCCAGATAGTATCCAATGGACATGACGGCGGAGAAAAAGATGATGGTCGGCAGCACGGCAAAAGCAAACTGAAAGCCGAAAGTCTGTGTGAATTCCGCCTTGGCCAAATTGCCAAACAGGAATACACTGCCGAGGTCCGAGAGGCGAAGGAAGCGATCGACCTTATCGCCAAGGGCAGCAAAAATAGCCTTGCCGTAGATGCCGCGCTGAATGATCATGCCCAAGGCGATCAACATGGCGCCTGCAAATAGGAACCGATAGTACTGAGGATTCTTAGTTAGACGAAGAAGTACAAAGGCCAACAGCATGCCCCACAAGCATGGGCCGGCGACATTGTACCGATCCAAATAGAACGAAATGGCGACGCCCAAGGCGCTTAGCGCCAATAGCAGCGCAGCAGGAAGCATCTTTGCCGAAATTGCTTGCTCGGACGGAAACTTGTCCTTGAAAACGTATAGAAGAATCAGGAAGGCAAACAGGAACATGCTGATCCACGAGACCACCGATTCTTTCAGGATAATGGTGGCAAAAAGAAATTGCAAACCGAATCCCCAAATTAGCACTCGTAGTTTGATGGCTTTTTTGTTGGTGGAGAAAAGAAATGCGATTCCCAGAATGACTGCTAAACCGACCACGCCGATGAATTTCATAGCCTCTCCTATTTTCCTCCTTTGACTGGTTCTTCGCTTGGGAATACTTCGTGGCAAAAGCGACATCGAGCTTCGTATATGTCGCTGGCGCCCACAACCACGCGCGCCGATTCCTTGCTCAGACGCTGGGTACGATTGGCGGGATTGCCGCATTTGACACAAATCGCCAAGGTTTTGGTTATGTACTCAGCAACCGCCAAAAGCTGCGGGATGGGTTCGAACGGCTTGCCGGTGTAATCTTGATCCAATCCGGCCACGATAACCCGCTTGCCTTCAATGGCCAGCTTTTGGCAGACCTCTACCAATTCCATACCAAAAAACTGCGCTTCGTCGATTCCCACCACATTTGCATCCTTCCCCTTTTGCAGGATTTCCTGCGCCGAGGAAACGGCAACCGATGGGATGCGTTGAGCATCGTGTGAAACGATGTGACCCATCGAATAGCGATCGTCGATCAGTGGCTTAAAGATAGCGATCTTGAGCTTGGCAATTTCCGCGCGTCGCAAGCGGCGGATCAGCTCCTCGGTCTTGCCGCTGAACATGCTGCCGCAAATTACTTCTAACCAACCTGTACCCTTTGGCACAATTTCTTGCATTCGGTTTCTCCTGTTGCGTTTTAACATCTCGCCGAGCTTGTCGTTTTGAACCCGTCTAAGAAAGAGTTGATAATGTGAATGACCCGTAAAGCAGACTACAAATGGCAGTTCAAAAATGTTCTTATGAAATCACCCAATAACGCTCTGCTTAGCTTTTTCTAAACGCCGAGACGCGGAAGCCGCAGAGAACCGCCGAGGAAATCCCCTTCAATCGACTGTTCCTGTTTTGAGAGGTCGGTTGTGGTTGGCCTTCTGCGTCCTTGGCGTTTCCGCGTTTAGTTATTACCTCAAAAATCCGCCCCGGCGTCCGCCATGGGCGGACTTTTGGCGTGAATAAACAGCAAATATTAATGACGGTACCCTCTAATTCGTGGAGGCGCTGACCTATCAACTGGTCACTCACACTTGTTATTCTTGTTTCTTGCGGTCGGCGCGCTGGTGCTCGCATCCCAAGCGCATCGCAATCTACTTCGTTCCTGACGAAGCTTTTTTGTCGGGCCGTCACCGCCTGAATAGCCAGAGAACCAAGGAAAATAAAACCGAAAGCACGATGCTGGTGACAATGGGAAGATAGATGGTCGTATTGCCGCGACGAAAAATGACATCGCCCGGCAATCTTCCCAAAGGAAATCCAATCCTGTTGGCGAGGATTAGCAGCGCTCCAACAATGACGATAAGGAAGCCGACTCCTATCAATATTTTACCAAGGTTCTCCATACTGATGGAAGCTCCTTTTGAACGAAGAATTCAGGGTCGCGTCGAGTTGACCGTTGGTCGTCGCGTAAATGGTCAAGCTACTTTTTTGCTGTGCGCAATTCCGGCTGTTCTTCGAGGACCAATAGCGTTCCTAAATAGATTCCTTCTTTCCTGCGAACGGGCAACATCCTCAGTAGAAGCGGCCTTCCGTGAATTTTGACCGGCCATTCAGCTTTTTGCAGGGCGTTGCTCCTGAGCTTGTCTACTGCTGTCAAAGCCTCGCCTTCAATTTCTTTTGGAAGAAACCCCCGCAAGGGGCTGCCAATTTGCGCCACAAGTTGAGAATGAGCAGGTGCTTTTTGCGCGCGATTGGTATAGACGACCCGATCATCTGCATCGGCAAAAACGATCAGCCAGGGCAAAGCCTGCAAAATTACTTCACTCACTTCAGGCGGGAGAGCCGCTCCTTCGGCCTTGATTCGTTCCGTCTCTTTTTCGATTTGCTGCACCAATTGAATGACATGCGAGGTAGATTTTCCCCCATAAGCTACCTTATCAATCTTGGCGAACGCTTGCACGAGTCGTTTGTTATCATCCGGCTTAAGCACTTCCAAGGCTTGAGCATAAAGCTCCTTACTCTCTTTGGCCAAATGCTGCCGGCGGGCAGTCACATACTCTGCGATTTTCTTGCGTACGATCAGCGTTTCTTCAGCATCGCTTTCCTCAAGCTTAGCAGCTTTTGGTAAAAGCTGCACGATCAGTTCCCGCTCAGCTTCGTGATCCATGAGCATTGCATGGATGAGGCCCGCTTGCGGAAGGCCCCGCAAAACCATCAGGGGAAAAAGATGATTTTCCTCTTTGACATTGTGCGCTTTGTCGCCAAATTCCAGCAACAAAATCAGTGCCTGATGAACGCGCGTATAATCCGCCTGACGCGAATTCTGCTTGCGCGTTTCAATCTCAAGGACAGCCAAAATTCGCTCGATGAGAGCATGCTCGGCCAGAAGGTATTCTTCCCACCTCTGGTGCATCAGACTGGGCCGCCCCTGTCATTCATCTGCCTCCCTGATTGAGACAGAGCTTTTAGAACATGCCTCAAACCGGGCTCCATGTCACCCTGACCGACCAGCACCAAGTCCGCCAACTTTTTGCCAGGCAAGACGAACTTAACAAACATGGGACGGACGGTGGTAAGATATTGATCAATAACCGATTCTTCCGACCTGCCCCTTTCGCGTGTATCCCGCTGTAACCGGCGGATGAAACAAATGTCCAGCGGCGTATCCACATAGACTTTGAAATCTATCCAGCGGCAAAGCTCCGGAACGGCGTAAAGCAATATGCCATCGACAAGGACCACGCGTGCCGGATCGGCTTGCTTTTTTTCCGTTTTGCGGTTATGCACGGCGAAATCGTACAGCGGATGCTCGATTCTCTGCCCTCGCTTCAAAGCCTGCAAATGACTAATCAGCAAAGCAAAATCTATAGCGTCGGGATGATCGTAATTGATGGTTCGGCGTTGTTCGAGAGAAACCTCGGAACGGTCTTTGTAATAGTGATCCTGAGACAATATAAGCACATCCTTTGCCGGCAAGGCCGATCGGATTCTTTCCGCAAAGAAGCTTTTGCCGGAACCGGAAGCGCCGGCAAGGCCGACGATGTACGCCGCATCTTTTTGCGTGCTGGATTTCATGGCAACAGAAAATCTGCATTAAAAGCCCGAGGCAGCAATTGCGAGAGTGGCAAGATCTGATAATCTTTTTCGCTGGCAGCCATTATAATGGAAATGTCTCCGGCCAAATCCCACAATACCTGCCGACATGCCCCGCAGGGCGGCACGATTGTTCCTGAAGAAGAGGTAATGGCAATGGCCGCAAAGCCACGCACGCCTTCGGAAATCGCCTTGAAAATAGCCACTCTTTCCGCACAAATGGTCAGCCCGAACGAGCTGCTTTCAATATTGCAGCCGCAGAAGACACGGCCGTCTTTGCTCTCGATCGCAGCGCCGACAGAAAATCGCGAATAGGGCGCATGGGCGCGTTCCATGACCTGTTGCGCTTGCCGGATGAGCGATTCTTCTCTCTGCACCAATACCTCTGATTAGAGATAAAAAAATCCAAAGTCCGGGAGGACTTTGGATTGGATTTTTAATTGAAACCAGAAAGCGCAAACACCATAGAAGATTCCAAGCTTAATAGCGAGATGGGAGTGACCTCATGGGTGTTTCCGCTGCTGCCGGACTCAAAACGGTAGATCGTCGGCTTCCTGCGCGCTTGGCTCAACAAAATCAGCCTCTGGCGGCACAGTCGGTTCCGGTATCTCTGCCCCGGGACGTCCACCTCGGCTTCCTAACAACATCATTTGATTGGCATTGACTTCGGTGATGTAGCGCTTCACGCCATCTTTGTCATCCCACGATCGAGTGACTAATCGACCTTCTACGTACACCTGGGAGCCCTTTTTGGCGTACTGTGCCATGATTTCAGCAAGCTTACGCCATACAACGATGCGATGCCACTCCGTGCGCTCTTGCTGCTTACCCTCCTGATCTTTCCATGAAGCGTCAGTAGCAATACTGAGCGTCAGGACTGCGGCACCGGCAGGCGTGTACTTCAACTCAGGGTCGGCGCCCAATCTACCAATGAGCATGACCCTATTTAAGGAGCCTTTGCTGTCGAACATCTTTGAACCCCTTCACATTAAGTGAACAACCACTGAAATCATTAGTTATTTACTGACGAATCATAACAATAATTTGCTAAATAAGCAAGCGGTTTTTTTCGCTGCCAATCAGCCAGATGGGCAGTCAAAAATCTTGGATATAATCGCCAGAGTTTTTATACTAAGCCGACCAATGGATGAATTGAACATAGAAAGAAAAGCCAGTAATGGTAGCCAAAAGTATCAGCACAATCAAAGTAAAGAGCATTGATGGGAGAGACTCCCTTTTCCAAATCTCACCTCCCGGCGATGTTGATTGCTTAATAGCCTCCATCAAAGAGGTCGGTACTGTCAATCCGATAATTTTGCAGCGCAAGGATTCGCAGCGTTATCGTATCGTCGTGGGATTCCGGCGTTACACGGCTGCCACTGCGCTCGGCATCAAAGAACTGGCCGCATTCATCGTAGACGAAAACGCCACCGATTTAGAGCTCTTTCGTCTCGCCATGCTGGACAATCTGTCAATACACCATTTCAATCCCATTGAGGTCTCTACGGCCATCCACAAATTGCAAACTGTATTTCATCTTGAGAAAGAAGAGGTCATGCGAAGCTACCTGCCATTGCTGGGGCACGGCAGCAATCCTCATGTCTACGATCTTTATGCCCCGTTATGCAAACTGGATGAGAGTTGGCAGCAGTTGATTATCGGTGACCTCGTCTCGGTGGAGATTGCCTCCCTCATGTCTTCTGTAAACGATCAAGATCGCGGCGCTTTCCTGATATTGATCAAGGCCATGCAGCTCGGCAAAAATCGCCAGCGAGAGTTTTGGGCGTTGCTCCATGATCTTTGCCGCATCAGTCAAAGGAGCTTGGCAGAGGTTGTGCAAGACACCGACTTTTCCAAGATATTAGCCGATCAAAAGCTCACGCCTTCGCAAAAGGCGGATCGATTCCGCACAGAGCTGTTAAGGCGGCGCTATCCGAGATTCATGCAAACTCAGGCACAGTTCGATGCGCTGATCAAAGAGTGCAAAATTCCGCCAGACATGCAAATTCGCCCCTCGTCCTTCTTTTCATGCGAAGAATTTCAGATTAACTTTGAGTTCAAAAATGAACAAGAGTATCAGGCGAAACTGCAAATTCTGAATTCGCTGATGGAAAATGGTGTCATCAAGAAAATGGTCGAGCTGACGTGACGCAATCGATACGCAATTTTCGACCTGTAAAAATCCTGGTTGAAGAAGCCGTTAGACAGCAAGAACTCGTGCAGCGGGTTCTCGCGCGCAATGTGAAGATTCCTATCGAATATGTCCCCGATGCAAGCGGCGTCATTCGCTCGGCTCAGGTCGCCGAGGCCAAAAGTACATGGCAAGGAGTCCTTTTGCTGGCCAAGCAAAGAGGTCCTTTCTTACGACTATGCCCAGGCACCAGCAAACACATTTGCTGCCTCTACCACAATCTCGACGTTGCTGCCGGCTGCGATATGGATTGCAGCTATTGCATCCTGCAAGGGTATCTGAATAATTCCTTAATCACTCTGTATTGCAATCTGGACGATTTGTTTGTTGAGCTGGAACAGAAATTGGCCTCACATCCAAATCAATTCTATCGCATCGGCACAGGAGAGCTGAGCGACAGTCTGACCTTCGACCACCTCACCGGACTAAGCGTGGAATTGGTGCATTATTTTTCTGACAAGACCAACGCCGTCATCGAGCTGAAAAGCAAGAGCGTTCGCGTTGAAAATCTACTCGGTCTGGCGCACAACCGCAGAACCGTGGTCTCATGGTCTCTGAATGCCAAGACCATCGCAAAGGAAGAGGAGATCGGAGCACCGAGCATCGATGATCGCCTGGAAGCCTCTAAAGAATTACAGCGAGCCGGCTACCGGTTGGGATTTCATTTCGACCCCATGATCGATTATCCGAATTGGCAAGAGGGCTACCGGGAAACCGTCGACAAAATTTTTCGCTTCGCCAAGCCGCAGAACATTGCTTGGATCAGCTTGGGAGCGTTGCGGTATCCTCTGTCCTTGGATGCCATCATTCGCCAAAACCATCCGGACTCGCCCGTCATGCTCGGCGAGCTGCTGCCAGGAGCAGACCACAAACTGCGCTACTTCAAGCCGATTCGGATCGGGATGTTTCGCAAGATGCATCAGTGGATCCTTCAGCATTCCCAGCAAGTGCTCGTCTATCTGTGCATGGAAAGCGATGAGGTTTGGCGCAAAGCTTTTGGTTGGTCGCCAGGGAGTAACGCAGGACTGAAGAGGCTTTTAGACTTTAGGGTGTTAGTCTCATAATTTCTTCGACGGCACGTGGGCGGCTATTCCGACGATCTGCTCTTGACCTGCTTTGCGATTTCCATGGGCATTGACTCGGAGATTTCTTAGAAAGAATTTGCCGCAAAACTCCTCTCCTTACTTTTTTCAATCCAGCCAAATTTCCATGTAACTTTCTTCTTCCGCCCAAGTATCAAAAACCGTCTGTAAACGACGGAAGGTTTCCAAGAAAAGACCGAAAATTTGTGAGGTGTACTATGAAGACGATGTGTATCTCCATGATGGGGTTGTTGATGATAACGACTCTGGCATTCGGTCAAGCAAAGGACTCGAAAAGCCTGGATGTGATTTTGAAGAATTACCTGACCGCTCTCAAATCCGATAATGCCGGACTTCGTAATAGCGCATTATATCAGCTCGTCCAGCTCAAAGCCAAATACCCCGATGCCGATTTGAGCGCTTGCGAAAAGTGCATTGCGCAAATGAGCAGCAAAGACAAAAATACTCGCGTCCGCATCAATGCCGGCTTGGCGTTGTTGGGCTTACAAGATGCCCAACTGCCGACCAAAGTGAAGGCCAATGACGAACAAGAACCGACAAAGTTCTTTGCTCGCCTGCATCAAGAAATTTAGCCACTTCCAAAGACCAATGCTGAAAAGCCTGCTGTCGCACGATCGATTGCCGCAGCAGGCTTTCGTATTTTGTGATCGCCCCCCGAAAGAATACTCATTGACATTCTCAACAAATGTTTTAAATTGCCGCCAATCCAAATCCACGAAATCCCAAATGAAATCGTCTATCAGGTGCGGCGAACTATGACAAAGAAAGCTTATTACTGCCTGCCGCTTTTCGCGCTTATGATTCCAATCGGCTTGCTCATGCCCGACAGTAGTGTAAGCTCAACGCCCGCTGCAGGTCTGCCCATTTCTGCCGAAAGGCAAGACGATATGATCATCGTGCGGGTCAAGGACAAGACCTTTACCTGTTACCGCTTTGGGCGCGGACAGAAATATCCGTACTTTTATCCCGTAAACGGACCCCTCTCCGACGTTTCTGTGACTACGGAATCCGATCTGCCTTATCCCCATCATCGCTCGTTGTTTTTCGGCTGCGACCAGGTTAATGGCGGCAATTTTTGGCAAGAAGGCAATGAACGGGGACAGATCATTTCCACAGGAGCGAACATCATTCAGAACGGGCCGGCCTCTGTTGTTTTGCACGATACTTGTCAGTGGCAGATTCCCGGACAGTCGCCTGTGATTCTCGATCACAGAGAGATTGGCCTTTTCGCTCCCACAGATAGCCTGCGCGTGATAGACTTTCGGATTACTCTTAAAGCACTCACCGGCGTTCTTATCAAAAAGACAAATCATTCTCTATTTTCAGCGCGGATGAAAACCGAGCTTTCGATCGCCAAAGGCGGAACTCTTGTCAATGCCGAAGGCCTGTTAAGCGAGAAAGGCACCTTTGCTGCAAGCTCGCCCTGGTGCGATTATTTTGGAGAACATTTTGGCATCACCGAAGGGTTGGCAATTTTCGATTCCCCGCAGAATCCGTGGTTTCCATGCAAATGGTTCACTCGGGACTATGGATTCTTTTCGCCAACTCCCATGTACTGGCTTGACGAAAGTGGCTTTAGTTTGAAAAAAGATGCTGAGCTTGATTTGAGTTACCGGGTTATCGTTCATGGCGGAAGCACGGAAGCCGCTGGGATCAAAGACCTCTTTTCGGAATGGATAAAGAATAGTCCTGCAAAGGCGGCAATTCGGGAGACCGAGAAATAGAATGGCGGTTCTGCCGCAAATAAGCCGGGAAACCTCTCGGCTACCGACGGTGTTGTTGGCCGCGCTGCTGTCCGCTTGCACATGCGCTCATGCGAAAGATCCCGGTTTAAGCGTCTTCCTCTCACCAATTGAGGAAGAAATCTTGCAGGAGCTCAATCTCGCGCGACAATCGCCATTGCAGTATGCTGCTTTTCTTGAGCAATCGAGGCGCTATTACAAGCAAAAGCTTTTCAAGCCTCCCGGTCATGAAACCTTTCTAACTGAGGAAGGACTCAAGGCAGTCGACGAAGCGATTCGTTTCCTGCGCAAGGTGAAAGCGTTGTCTCCCCTCAAGGCTTCTTCAGGCTTGTCGCTCGCGGCAAGAGACCATGTCATTGATCAGGGTCTAAGAGGGCTTGAAGGGCATACAGGAAGTGACGGCAGCGAGCCATGGGAGCGCGCAAATCGCTACGGGAGTTGGAAAAGCACAATCGCGGAAAACATCGGCTATGGAGAGAAGAAAGCGCGCGAATTGGTGATGCGGCTGATTATCGATGACGGTGTTCCTGATCGCGGCCATCGCAAGAACATATTCAACGAGGAATTCAAAGTAGTGGGCATCGCCGCTGGCAAGCATTCCGTCTATGGCTCTATGTGCGTCATGGTCTTTGCCGACGGCTTCGAGGATAGAAAAAAACCAAATAGCTCCCATTAACTATCAAAACGGGTTTTGCTCCAATAAAACTCAGTGCAGGATTTTTGACTTCGACCTATGCCGCTTTCTCAAGGCATATTTTGCTAATCCTTTTCGCCATCGCCATGATGGTGAGGATGGGCGGATTTCCTAAGGACTTGGGAAATAGGCTGGCATCGGCAACGTAGACGTTCTCAGGCAATCGTGGGGAATGAAAGGATTCGGCCTCGTCCTTTGTCAGCGGCAGCATGCCGCCCGGATGCCCGGCGTTTAGTGCACCCAAGAAAAGCCTATTTTCTTCTGCCCCGAACCTTCTTAGTATTTCCTTACAAATCGTCACGCCATCATTAAGCCGCTCCCTATCAAGCTGCGTGAGAGTTTTCTCAATCTTGCCACCGCTAACGCCTCCGACATTCTCATCCGCCAACTTGATCATGATCGCCAAGACGTTTTTTGCCGGCATCCTCCAAGACCTGTTAAAAAAGAAGCTCAGATAGTCAAAGTAAGGGGAGAGAATAAAGTGCTCGCGCTGTACGACAAAAGGCATGGGGATTTCTTTGTCCTGCAGGCTGTCCTTCCACTCAGTGGCAACGCAAAGCACCGGATCGACGAACAAACTTTCCTCACACTCGATGCCGGAGTTTTTTAGAACAGCGGGTGTGCCAAATCCTCCGGCTGCAACGACAATCAGATCAGCGAAATAGAGCTTGCGCCCCCAGCCTTCGCGAACTGTTACGCCCGTCGCCCGGCCATTCTTTACGATCAGACTTTCGACTTTGCGATTTGTCAGCAGCCTCGCCCCGGCGTTGACAGCCGACCTCAAGAACTGCCGGCTATCCCATTTGACATTGTTCGGGCATCCTAACACACAGCGCCCGCAATGAAGGCAGTTTTCGTAGCGGCCCATCTTAGGCGTCGGCTGCGGTTTTAGTCCCATCTCCTGACAGATTTCAAACAGCCGTTTGGTGCTTTGCCGCCAGCTCTTTTGATGCTCCGTGGTGACCGGAATTTCCCGGTAAAGCTCTGCAAATTCCTCGTCCAAATTGATACCCAATGCCTGCAATTCCTGGTCTGCGCGTAAGGCATTGCCTGTGGCCAGAGTGGTGGTGCCTCCGGTGCCGACTCCATTGACCAAAACCATTTTCTCGTGGGTCTTGCGGATTTGCATGGCCGGAAAAAGCAATTGAATCTCCCGCTCATCGAAAAACATGCCGGTCTTTCTAAGCTTGACCAGCAGCGGCAAGCTTGCAGAAAATGGGCGGAATTCTTTCCCGGCTTCCAATATGGTAACATCAAAGCGGCCTTGCAGCTCTTTGGCTATCATGGCACCGCCAGAGCCACTACCGACTACAATCGCTTTCTTCATGCTCTTTGCTCCGCAGAAACAAACAAGGCTTTGCAACAGTCTCTACCTTCCGTGATTCTCTGGGAAAATGTTAGCCGACCGTCGCCCGCCAAGCCGGCCAGGATTCCTTCATCGAGCGAGGAAATCAATTCGCAGATTTGCGGCGAGTAGAATTGGCTGAAATAGCAACGACTGATTTCAATCTCACCGCTTGAAATACCCCGGAAATCTATTTTCAAGGCGCGATAAAGAATGCGTCCCATGACCATTGCTTGTTCCAAGGAGCATAGACGAAAAGCCGATCTAAGCTTCTGACCCATTTGAAAGGCGCTTTCGAAAAGCTTGCTTTGAATGTCCTGCAAGTCATGATCACGTTCCAAGGCCTGACCGGCGCGCTCTTGGGTGAACAGCGCATAGTGCAGCAAAGATTCGTCGAACGTGAGTCCAGATAATGAAGGGGCCTCGCAGCCGAACGCAGCAGCAGTGGCAAGGAACAACTCCCGTAGCTTCATTTTCTTGTAAAAAGGTGGGACGCAAAATCCGGCAGCTTTGAGAAGAAGTGTCATGCTTTTCCGAGCCACAATTTCAGGTAGAAAATCAGCACTGCGAGAGCAATCAGGCCGTCCACAATCCCATTGGTCAAATAGATAAGATAGCGCTGATGAAACGCTAACAGCGCGAACGAAAGGACGGAGCTAGCCACCTTGGCATTCATAAGCAGGAGTGGAAAGTAACGATTCGCCGGCTCTCGGTACATGAAAACGGCCAGCAGCGTCACCAAATACATGTAGCCGACAGCCAGGATCAAATAAAAGCCGTATCCTTCGCCCGAAGAAGGGATCATCCCAAAGATGGGCGAAAACCGGTCGAAAAACGTCAAGACATCATCGGCCAGAAAAAGAAAGAAAAGTCCGACGGCCGCGAAGGTGATGGCCATGAACAGACTAAACCATTTATAGGTACTGCGCCAAGCAATCTGATGGTCTGCCGCTGACGATGATCTCGGTGTTTCCGGCTTCATGAATTCCGTCCTCAATGATAGAGAAGTTGCATGAATTTGGAGTAGGAAGCAAACTCGACCTCCTGCATCAGTTGCAGTGTCTCCTCAACCGGCAGCGGGGCAACGCCGTGATAGTACTTTTTTATCAGACCATAATTCGTGTTGATGAAGCAGCGACTCTCCGACGGGAAGCGCCTTCGCATGTCCCGAAAGATATTGCTGATTTCCCTCTCGCGTACATTACCAAAAGTGATCGGTGTGAAAACGCAAGGGCTGACATAGCCGAACGCATCCACATAAACCATCTTGTGGCCGGCGCAGCAGCCAAAGTGTTCCTTGCCTTCAAAATGGCCAAGATAATTCACTGTGATTTTGCCTTCTTTATTGTACCGGTCTTGCATTGCCACGAGCGCAAGCCTCTCATCTTCCGCGATGATCGCATCCTTCTTCCACAAGCCGGCGACCGATGGCTTTGCCTCGCTGAGCCAGGCCTCATGAATGTCCAGACCGATCAAGAATTGCAGGAACTCCTCAACCTGCCCATTTCTGATCATTTCTTTTGAGAGCACCGCCGAGACACTGACATGCATATCTCCCAAACCTTTGAATATCTCAATCGCCTGCAACGCAGTTCGAAAAGCCCCTGCATAGTTGCGCACGCGATCGTGCTCGGCTTCCTGCCAATGATCCAAGCTCACCGAGACATAGATGAGTCCTGCATTCCTCAAATCAGCGGCCAACTGCGGCGTGAGATGGCAGCCGGTGGTAAAGAGCTTGAGGGCGCAACCATCGCCAACGCTTTCTGTGATCCTGACAATGTCCCTATTGAGCAGCGGCTCCCCGCCGGTAAAACCAAGCCAAAAGACGCCCATCTGTTTCAGTTCTTGAATGACTCGCAGGATGGTCGGTGTGTCCATGCGGGTGCCGGTTCTCCGCTTATTGTAGCAGTAGTCGCAATTCTGGGGACAGGCATTGGTTAAGGCGATTTGGGCGTGTGACGGCCCTTGAATTTTTGCCAATAGATGCTCATTGATAAACCGCGAATAGGCCTTGCTGTTGATGGGCGGCAAGTGTGAATGCAGCACCAAACGTCCGCCTACGTCCATAACCGGGAATTTGCGCAGGTATTGGCAGAGAAATAGGGAGATGGTCGGTTTCGTTCGAAGGATTTGCGGCTTGGACAAAAGTGCTTTGATGAGAGCGAGTCGACTGGCTTTCTTGATCATTGTCATTGGCTTCCGTGAAAAGCGGCTAAAGAGTCTACAAGGGATTTGGTGGATGCTGCGTCTATGATAGCCTTTCATCATACCGAATATTTGTCGAATATGTATTGGGGAATGGCTTCCGGGCGCCCGGTGGCGGTATTGATCATGACGTATTCCAAATAGCCGCTGGCGGAAAGCGCGCCGCTGCTTTTTTGCAGGATCTCAAAACACACAGTGACCCGGCTGCGTTCGGCTTCGTCCACCCAGGTGCGAACAACCGCCACGTCTCCAATGGAAAGGCCGCGTTTGTGTTCGATGTACGCCTTGCGCACCCACCAGGTGTAGCCTTGCGCCAAGAATTCCTCCATGGACATCTTGTAACAGCGCCCCATCTGATCGTAGCGTGCGGCTAAAACATAATCGAGATAAATGGTGTTGTGCACGTGCTGGTTGATGTCGATGTCGCTGGGACGAACCGGGATTTCGCTTTCGAACTTTGTGCCGTTAATTTTCATGATAAAAAAAGGCCTCTCAACCCTCAGTGCGCTGAGTCCATTTGAAGGAAACGAACATTTTTTACACCATCTCTGAAAGAAAGGACTGAAATCGAAAGTTCTTGTACAACCCCTGATCGGTCAATTTTTCTTCCGGCGCTTTTCTTCACTTCTCACAAACGAATTGCACGTTTGACAGTGGTATGACGACGTAATGATTTCCACCGCTTTTCCATCCGAATCCGTTTCTTCTCTGCTGGAAGTCGTCACTCGCAGAGCGCGAACGGCACCACACTTTGGGCATAGCTCCATGGGCATAAAGATCTCCTCTCACATCAATCGTTATCAAACCATGCTGCCAGCTTTTCAAAGTGGAACCGGCGCAGCAAGCATCGTTTCAGTCATAACAGGAAATACCTGATTCCGATGGCGGCATTCAGATCAAAATCGGTGCCCGGAATAATGTCGATGATGGGAATGAATTCCAGAAAAATATCCAGAGGCGCGCCGCCAAAATGATAATCCAATCCAATGGGAATGCAAATTCCAAGTCGGGGATCCTCATCGGATTCGTCACGGCGACGACCATTCCTGTCGCTCAGCACTTTCACCCTCCCGCCAATGCCGTAGAAAAACGGCAGCCGCCCCTTGGTGGTTTTGATGAGAGAATAGTCGTGAAAGAGATGAGCCGCTTGGAAATAAAAGAACCCATCGCCTTCAAAGGACCAGGCAATAGCCGCTTCCAGCGCGGTCGTTTGGCTCACCCAATTCTTCAGGCTCAAGCCCGTCGGCTGCCCAATAATGGCGCCCACCCCAAATCCCTGGTCTTGCGCAGCCGCAGCTTCGCAAATCAAAACAACAAAAAGCAATATGGAAAGCTTTTTCAATTCATCACCTCAATAATCTTGCCCCCACCTATAATCGTAATCTAACTCATACTCTTACTCGTGCTCCTTCTCTTGCTCTTTTTTCGAAGGACGATACAACCCCGCCTCATTAGCCCCTAACAATCCGGCGGTATACGTCTTCTCATCCACCGGAAAAAACGCTTCAGCCATGGCGGGAGTAATCAAGGGAATTGTCCGCATCCTATCCAACCGCTCGGCGATCTGATCCATGCTCGCATCACAGACGGCCCAATTGATCGCATCGAAGACCGATAAATTAAGCGGCACCGTATAGGAGCGCAAGGTCTTCTCCCGGTCGACATTATAGTAAGATTCAAAGTAAGATAGTATGAGCTCGCGCAAAGTTCGATGGATTGGCTCCCGATAGCGAAGTCCGACAAAGTTGGACTTGGCGACAGCGCCCCAGTGACCGTTTCGCTTGAAGAGGGCGAGAATATGATCATCGTCGTGCACTGCCAGCATGTCTACGATCAGCGGGGGATGACCTAAGCGTCCCAGCGCAGCGGCTGCGAAGATGGCGCCGTCGAAGCAGTGAGCCTTCTGATCCCGGATCACGCTGCGCGGACAACGATAGACGGAATCCGCACTGTAGGGAATGCTATCCAAATAGGCTTGAATTTTATCCGGGCTGCTCAGCCCGGCAAAAACGGACAGCTCTTCTTTGCTCCATTGCCCGTCAACGGAATTGTTCAAAAACTTTGTATTCATGCTTTTTTCCGCTTGCTTGAAAAATTGGCATGTCCACGCCTGCACTGGTATCGATCTATCGTCCGGCCTTATATCCGTGCGATAATGCCCGGACAAAACGCCAGGCCGTTACGCCTATCTCGATTTGGCTCTATTGAACGCCTTAGTGACTCTTTTTACTCTCTGCTTTTCCTCGAGCTTGAGGCGCTGATTCTGCCTGGCAACAGCAAGAATCAGCTCTTTTTGCATTTTCAGATAGTTGGTCAGCCGCTGGGGGGAAAGGCGTCCGGCAGCCATTGCTTCTTTGACCGCGCAATTCGGCTCGTTTTCATGCCGGCAATCACGAAAATAGCAGTCCTTGGCAACAGACTCAATATCCTCGAAAGTTTCCTGAATGCCTTCCCTTCCGGACCAAAGCTGTAATTCGCGCATGCCTGGCGTATCGATAACCATGCCACCGGAGGGCAGCACGATTAGCTCGCGCCGAGTGGTTGCATGACGACCTCGTCCGCTGCCGAAATGCACCTCCTGCGTTTTCTGAAGGTTCTCCCCAACCAAGGCATTAATGATCGTCGATTTGCCGACGCCCGAGGAGCCGATCAAAGCTACCGTTTGCCCCTCGCTAAGGAATTGTCCGACAGCCTCTAATCCCTCATGGGCTTTAGCACTGGTGATCAATATGGTCACGCCTAATGCGACAGACTCAGTTTCCCGTGCGCGTTCCGAAACATTCTTGCAGATGTCTGCCTTGTTCAAGATGACGACCGGATTGGCGCCGCTTTCTCGGATATCGATCAGATAACGCTCAATTCTACGCAGATTGAAATCCACATCCAAACCGACGACCAAAAAGGCGGTATCGACGTTGGCGGCGACAATCTGCTCGGTGGTTTCGTCGCCAGCAGCTTTTCTGGAGAACTTGCTCTTGCGCGGCAGTATGGCATGTATGACCGCCTTGCCTTCTCCGGGAACGAACTTGATGACCACCCAGTCGCCAATGGCGGGAAAAGCATGCTTCCCCGTTGCCTGATAGCGAAGCCTGCCGGCGATCATGGCTTGGATTTCCCCATGCTCGCTGAGCAGCCAATAAGTATTTTTGTGTTCCAATACAACCCGGCCTACGGAATAGCCGGATTTGGCAAAGGTCGCAAAGGCATTGGCAAAAAAAGGATTCCAGCCAAGAGACTGCAAATTCATGCGGAGATTGCCTCACACAAAATCGTGCATGAATAGCTACGTTGGTAAGAAGCAAATCGAAAAGCTGAGATCGGCCAATTGAACAAATACGATTCTCCTGAAAATTTCGCTTTTCCGAGCAACGCTTCAGTGATCGAGAGCGAGTAATGTCCCTTGTACCAAATAGAATTTCCAGCACGATAACAAAGCTCTCTGCTTGGAGGCAATCAAACTTCCTTCCCTTGACTCGCCCACAGCATGCCCCGCTTGACGATTTCCAGCGCCTCGGGCACTTGAAAGTCTTTGGCCACGTGACCCACGGAGGCATAAAAGACTCGACCCTTTCCATACATCTTTTTCCACACCACCGGCACGACGTTCCCCTTGATCCAGGCGGCGTGGTCACCGCTAAAAGTGGTTGTGGCCAGCACTTTATTCCCCGGGTCTACGTGCATGTAATACTGCTCGGAGTGCATCTTGAAATCCTTGATCCCAGCCGTGATGGGATCATTGTGGTCGATGATATTGACCTCATAGTCGACAATACCGCCCGGATGTGCGACCCATTGGCCGCCGACCATGAACTGGTATTCGGTATTGTTGCGGAAAGAATCGCCCATGCCGCCATGCCAGCCGGCCATACCCACGCCGCTGCTGATGGCATTAAGCAGCCCTTTTTCCTGTTCGTTGGTGATCGTACCCATCGTCCACGTTTGCACAATCAGGCTGAGAGACTTCATTTTGGCTTCGTCCTGATAGGAATCGAGCGTGTTAGAAACTTCCACGTCAAAGCCTTCTTCGCGCAGCAACGGAGCGAAAATTTTCATACACTGTTCCGGCTCATGTCCGTTCCATCCGCCCCAGACGACCAATGCCGATTTCTTTTTTGCGGCTCCAGGCCCAGACGTGGCAGTATTTTGTGCAAACAAATTATTAACCGCCAGTCCGGTGGCAACACCAGCGGCTACGGTTTTACCAATGAAATCTCTTCTGCTGAATGGTTGGTGGTTCATGCTTGGCTCCTTATATTGCAAAAAAACTGTCATCACATGCAGTATTTATTAAAAAGCACAAACACTATCAAGGGAAATATTGCCTTGGACGCTACGGTCAAATCATTCTACTTTTGCTGTTCCAGTATAGGTCAAAAGGCAAAACGATTGCAACAGATCACCGGGTGAAAAGAAAGTCAAAATTACCGCGGTCAAAATGATTCGGCCCTTTGGCAGTGTCCTTCGAAAGTATGCATACGAATGATCAGTTGACCGTCAAGCCTAGGACCGAAATTGAGAGTTCCATCGCGAATATCTCTGGTCTGTTTTGAAAAAAACTCAACGCAGAGTGGCCAAAGGCGCAGATAACGCCTTAGGCAGATGCGCCTTTGGCGCAGTTACGCAGAGAACCAATAAGCGATCTTCAAAACTAGAAACCGAGCGAGTCATAGCGATTTTTCTCTGCGACCTCTGCCCCTCAGCGTTTAGGAAAGAACTCCGCCTTTTGTTCTTGTTTTGACTCTACCGAAATACTCTACAAATGCTGCCAGAAGACGACTCAACTGGTCATTCACATTATGCCTCTTGGAGGCAAAAAACTTGTGGCTATTCTTCTTGAACGATTATCTGCGTTACGCCTTTTCGTTGAATTCGCAAAATGCCGGGAACGCCTCGATAGTCGCCATATTGCCATTGGGCGCGAGGCAATGGTTTGCCGCCGGCGAATACCTTTGGCTTGAAAGTAACTTTTAGGATTTCCGAGCCATCCGGCTCGAAAGCTTGATATTCGATGCGCCTGGGCGAATAGCCTACTTTGGTAATGACCGACTGCGTGCTAATAATATGATTTTCGTTTTCGAGCGCCATTTCCGGCAGCTCGGCCATACCCTCGAAAATGTGGTAAAGATAATCAAAGTAGGAATCAGAAAACCATGGATTGGTATAACCGAGTCCCACGTAATTGATGGCCATGTCGTTTTTTGAATGCTTGTTGTATGCGGAATATGTCGCCAGCGCAAAGGCGGCTCGCGCTTCCTCCCGGTCTCCAGTTTCTTGAGTGACAGCATGCCACCTGGCGACAATCGAAGCGTAACGGGCGGTGTGGCTGCTCATTTCCAGAAAGCAGCTATCCTGCTCGCGAATGCTGGTAGCGCCGAAGCGCTTGGTCTTGCCAAAACGATTCTCCACCCAGCCGATCAAGGACGGAACGTGCAATTTGTAATCGGGATCGAGAGCTGGATACTGCAAAATGTAGCGAGCCGTTTCCATGGAATTTTGTTGATTGAGATTTTCGTGATTGGAAACCACGTCCTCGTAGTACCCGGACCATTTGTTATTTTTCATAGGATAGTTCATGATCCATTGCCAGGCCAAATCGCGTTTCGTGCGATAGCTCCCATTATCGCCACTATAACCCAACTTGGCTAATTCATCGAAGAAATAGACCACATAGATGATGTTGGTGTCATACTCATCCAACACCTTGCCGCTTTGCAAATCGACGCGAAAAGGCAACGGCGAATGAGTCGCATCGCCCGGACGAACATGGGCGGCAACAGTGGCCGCAATTTTGAGTGCGGCGTCGAGATACTTCTTTTCGCCCGTCAGCTTGTAGAATTTCAAGTAGCCGATTCCCACCATGCAAATTTTGTCCGGCTCGGAACGGCTATCCAAATACTCGCCGTCTATGTCGTCATCCTGCGTTCGCGGGACGTTTGCCCATTCCCAATCTGCCGGAGTCGTGAACATTAGCACCCGATCCAATAAACGCCTTACCGGGACAAAAGCTTCTCGATCGCCGCAATAAGCGTAATACTTGATCAGCGTTCCCACCGCCCAAAACACGTTGCTACCTTGGTTGTTCTGCTTTTTATTAAAGGTTCCGTCCGCTTTGAAATCCGCGGTGACAAGATACCATGGATCTTCGCCCAGCTTGGTCTGCACGGTGGGACAATGTTTGATGAAATTCATGCTGGCTTTTATGACATAGTCATAGGAAGTCCATGGCAGTAGCCTACCTTGGCTATCGAGAACAGCTTCATGGTCGCGAAGCTGCTCAGTATGGGCGATTTGTACCAACAGCAGAACAGAAACAGACAAAAAACGGGAGAAACTGAGACCAGCTTCAGCTTTGCACAGGTTTGATTTCATGAGATAGCTTCCATTGGCAATTGATTTCGTTCGCATCCAATCGTTCGGTCAAGTAAGCCGCTAAAGATAAAGAAAAATATCCCAAAACGCAAAGCTTGAAATCTTGCGCGGCGGTTATTCGTTTTTGCGCAGCCAGCCTGGCAGACATTGCAAGGGGTGTTTGAGGGACTTGCACAAGTAGAGCAACTGCTCAAACAATCGTGAAATCGTCAAATCGGTTTAATGTGTTTTTGGCCCATTGGCCTGGTAAGAATCCGCAAACCGACCCCCCCTTGATTCCGACATTAAGAATTTGGAGGAAGAGAATAAATTTGGAAGAGACTCTACGAAACAAGAAGCAATTCAGCCCACGGAAACTGGCCGAATTGATCCAACTGGCCCGCGAGGATGGAAAAGTGCTTTTATTACTATCATCGAGGATGTGAATAGTCCTGAAGACCGGGTCACAAATGATTACATTAACAGCCGTCACTTTTTGCTTGAAAACAACCAGACATTGCTGGGAAGGGAATCGAGAAAGAGCCAGGACCTGTTCGAACTAAAGGCGACCATTCAAAAGAAAAAAAGCAGTCCGCATGCTCTTCACTCATCTGGACGTTTATGAATCCTACCAAATCCTTCAAGGGTATCAGAAAAATCCGATTCAGGAGTTGAGTGGCTGGGCCGAGGCAGCCCATGACGAATGCAAAAACTTTTTTCGGCAATTTTTTTCGCAGGAGACCATAGCGGTCTTTAATCGGTTAAAAAGAAAAGGGGGGTATAAAGATCAATCATGTGCACAGAAAATATCACTTGCGTTTTTTGTTCGAATTGATATATTCTAATTGATGCGATAGCTATAACGTATTCTATGCAACTCTCGGGGGAGGATATTATTCTGGGGCTCCCATTCTTGCTCTTGAGACGTTTTATTGTGGGAACTTGGTGATTTCTGGGCAGAGCACCAGATGGGGCCAAGGGCACCTTAAGGTTTTTGGCACAACCACGGTTCGGTCATGACCTGGATCAAACAGCACCATTCTCCGTACTTCCGGCGTTAATCAATTTTAGCGCATTGGGCTAAGCATTTGTAAGTTAAAGCAGTCCTTAGGTCACAGTTAAAGCCAATTCAGCATATGGGCTATGCTTCTGCGAAAAAGGCTTTGCTTTATGAACCTCCCTTGAGTAACAAGGGAACGGTACGTCTTTTTCTGATTAGCGCCATCTTCGCTATCGCAACTCAATCTAATTCCAACAACATAGTCAGGGGGATTGTCGTGGATGACTCGACGGGATCACCTATAGCCAAAGCCAACGTCATTATCTTGGGCACACCGTTTGGAAGTATTACAAATGACAGTGGAGAATTTGTGCTATCTCGACTAAATTATCAGCAGTACCAAGTACAGGTTAGTGCCATAGGCTATCGGTCACTGATCAAGAATTGCTTTCCGATGCAATCGTCCACAGAACTAGTAGAATTTCCGCTAAAACCATGTGCCATTCCCATGCCAGGTATCACAATTACGAGAGAGCGAAGTCACAACAAGGTACTTGCCGACCCTCGTGGTTATAGTGGAAAAATAATCACCGCCACTCACACACTTCGTGCTGTTGGTGTCTTGGAAGACGCCCTCAGATACTATACGAAATTTCCCAGTATCCAGCAGCGGACTGATCTCAATAGTCTGCTATATATAAGAGGAGGTAGCCCTGATCAGAATCTCATATTAATAGATGATGTTCCCATCTTGAATCCCTACGCCATGCGGCTATCAATGGGAGGAGCAGTTTCCTTTATCAATCGCGATCTACTGCAATATGCTGAACTGTTAGATGACGGTTTTAGTGTTCGGTACGGCAATCGGTTGTCTTCCGTTATTAACGTCAAATATCGTGAAGGTAACAAAGAGCGATTCAAGTGGAATTCAAACATCAATCTCATATCCGGCGCTTTTAGTGTGCAGGGGCCAGTCATGCATGGAAAGGGTTCTTATATCACCAGTTTTGGCACGACGTATTTAGAGCCTCTCATGAACCTTGCTAATAGTCAAAAGCGAAATATGATTGTACCAAGCCGACATCAGATACATGGGAAATTTGTTTATTATTTCGACTCGGGAAACAAGCTCAGCATTGTAGCGATATCAGAACGTGAAAGCTCAAGCTTGAAGAATTATCGCCCTGAGAATATGGCGCTTGACAGCGGAAGCAGAACTCAGGTCATTAGCCTGCACCATGATCTGGTGTTAGATCCTAAATTGTTTGCTGCCACAACTTATTCCTGGTACCGTGACAACAATAAGCTAAATTTTTTCGATGCCAGCAATCTCTTTCACGGGGGCAAGCTTAACTTTTCTTCCTCAATAGGAAACTTGCGCGAAGAAGTAATATGGCAACCAGGTGCCTCGATGAGAGCGGTACTTGGCACTGAGATCACCTTTGGCAAGTATTTCTTAGACTGGGGCCTCAATTGGCGTTCGGCGGCGGATTTACCATTAGCCGTTTCATTCAAAGACTACGAGAAGCAATTTGCTTTGTACTTGGAAAATGCGCTCAAAGTCAGCGCCAAGACATCACTCATCCTTGGACTGCGCCGAAGTTTCAGCACCAATTTTCCGTCGCCCATGTATAGCCCTAGAATTCGCCTGCAAAGTTACTGGAACCAAAGCGTGAGATCTTCGATCTCGTTAGGCATCTACTATCAATACCCAAGCATTTTTTCAACAATTCTAAGGGGCACCCCAATCGATATTAGCACCAACTTTGGCTCCCTTCGACCGGAGAAAGCCTTGTATGTGGACTATGGCACTCATATCATGCTGTCAAATAATCTGACCTTTGAGGTTCACAATTATTACCGCAAATTGTCGAACATCCTTTTAGCTGACGAAAGTCTCGTCTACAGCGCCAGCAATTCTGGGGAGGGATATGCAAAAGGCATAGAATGCCAGCTTCGTAATTTGGAACCACTCATGAGTCACTTTTCCCTATATCTTGCCTACGGCTGGGCGAGATCAAGGTATCATATCAAGGAAGGGGAATGGATATTCTTCGATCACGACAGAGAGCATAGTATCTCTTGTTCGTTCAAGTGGGAATTCTCAAAATATTTTTCTACTGAGGCATCATGGAGATTTGGCACTGGATTTCCATTTACGCCTGTTGTAGGCGCAGGTTACGCTCCATATTTTTGGCGCTCCGACCCATCGGGCTGGTACTTTGTTAAAGGCGCAAAGAATTCCGCTCGTTTGCCATCCTACCACAAATCCGACATTCGTTTTACCTACGCCAGCAGGGTCGGCAAACGCAAGATAGACGTCTACATCGAAGTTGCTAATCTTTATAACCGCAAGAACGTGTTCATTTATGATTGGGATATTGATCATCGTGATAGTTCCACCATTCCATCGATATCCAAGGTACCAATATTTATGATGCCGTTAATCCCGATGATTGGAATCAGTATTTGCGAGTAAACACATAAAAGGAGGTGGTATTCTATGCCGGTTTTATTTTGGCTTCCTTAGCAGGGCATCTGTTCGCCTGTGCACCCTTGGTACGCTTTCGCAACACCTTAATTCCAGGAAAGCAAGCGAAAAGCTTGACAAACGCAAAATGACTCATAGGAGGACTGAAAAATGCGTACTAGGAATTCTTTGATTGGATATTTTCTTTTGGGACTACTTCTCTCGGACTTGCTGCTCGCCCCAACTCATACACAGGCCGCAGATATGGCTGTGTCAGCATGTCCAGAGGGAGGGGTCGTACAGTTTGTGGACTTGGAGACCAAGACTGTCGTCGACGAAGTTGCCGTTGGCCTATTTCCGTTCGATGTCGTCGTTGACCCGAGTGGCATCTACGCGTACGTTACGGGTTGTTTCTCGTTTGATGTTACCGTATTGAACATTCGAACGAAACAGATAGAAAAGACGATTCCAGTTGGCTTTGTCCCAACCTGCCTCAATATTACACCGGATGGCTCGAAGCTATTGGTTTCAAACTCCGTCTCCGGCGCACCACAGATGGAAGATATAGTCATCATCGACACTGCTTCGCGTAAGGTTATTGGCATGATTGACACACAATTGTCACCTGTCGATATTGCCATAACCCACGATGGCAAGAAAGCAATTATTAGCCATCCATTTGCCGGTAATGTTTTCACCAATGGCCTCATCTCAGTCGTCGATATAGACGCGGCGAGCGTGCTGCACACAATTCCGTTACAGTTAGTTCCCTCGGGAATCGCCATCGCGCCCAATTCCCACTATTGCTATGTTAGCAACACGCTGAGCTCCTCGATTAGCGTGGTTGATTTAACGCTCACTCCTCCCGCAATTGTGACAAATGTTGTTTTGGGAATGCTCTATGGGCCAACTGACTTGGTTGTCACCAAGAATGCGAAAAAGCTTTTGGTCGCCTGCTCCGCCGCTGACCAAGTAGCCGTGCTTGACTTGGCTGATCCCAGCCATCCCACTTTGGAGGGATATGTAGTGGTAGGGTCGACGCCTGCTGGCCTCGCCTTAACACCAGACGGCAACTCGGCGTTGATAGCGAACATTATTGGCAATTCCTACTCACTATTGACCGACCTGACAAACGATCCAGAAGTCTTAGCCACCATACCGGCGGGCGATGTAGCTCCCCGCGGCGTTGCCATTGTCCCCAAAAGCGTGAGCACTATTGTCGAATTTTTACCGGCGGAAAGTCTGCCCATCGACTACAAAACGCTCGCTCCCTACGCCTCGGTGGATCTGCATTACAATATTACAGAAAATTTGGCCACAGTGACAGAGGCTTACTTAGAATTGAGCTTTTATGATCTGGATTGGACTAACGAAGCAAAAGTCCTTGTGAACGGGAGCAAAGTGGCCTTGCCGATGGAGCTCGTTGCTAATGATGGTTGGCGGACAGCACGGTTGGTAATAAACAAAGGCCTACTGTTGGCAGGCGCAAACGTGGTAACAGTCGAAGATGCTAAAAACTGGCCCAAGAGATTCATCTTAGGGTCGGCGAAGATTCTTGTTGCTGTGCCGGCGACCATGGCACAAAGCAATCAAAAAGCCTTGGGCAAACGGATAGAAATGACAACCATTCCTTTGGACTTGCAGCTTTTCAACAATTTCCCCAATCCGTTCAATCCTACAACTGAGATTCAATTCAATGTGCCGAATGATACTCATGTAGTGATTTCAATCGTTAATATGGCCGGGCAAAAAGTTCGTACATTGATTGATTCCGAGGTACCAGCGGGACAACACGTTGTAATATGGAACGGGGAAGATGACGCAGGGCAAAAAGTCGCTTCAGGTACGTACCTGTACACGCTTGAATCAGACGAAGCGGTGCTTTCAAAGCGGATGCTGCTGATGAAATAGCTTAGTGGAAGTTCTCGCAATTTCTCTGTTTTTGTTTTTCTGATAAAGCCGCCATGTTTGATTGAAGGTTCATCAGTGGCCTATGACAACAGAACCATATCTGCCCTCAAAACAAATCGCCATCTCGAAAAAGTGTGATTATTAAGTCCATTGTTAGAGGGCAGCTAATCGAACTGGCCGCGTAGCTTTCTATCAGGAAAGACGAGTGGGTGGGGTGCATTTCTATAGCGCCATTTAGAAGCCAAAACCACAATGCTCGGCGCAATAGAAGGACACTCCACCTAAAGGAGAAAGTTGTCGGCACTTACAGATTCAACTCAGCCAATACGCTCTCATACTCTTCCTCGCTGAGCCAACCTCTTTTGAGCATCCGTTCCGCCAGAGTCCGGCGGCGTTCGTTCATCCACTTGCCGGTATCGCGAACGGGCGAATACCGACGAGGATTGGGCAATACCAAAGCGAGACGAATCGCTTCCGCTGGAGTCAACGCAGCCGCAGATTTGCCGAAATATACTTGCGCCGCTGCCTGTGCTCCATAAATGCCGTCGCCCCATTCGATGACATTCAGGTACAGCTCCAAAATGCGCTGTTTAGAAAGCTTTTTTTCCATCTCATAGGCGATGACCGCCTCGCGGATTTTCCGCAGCGGGTTTTTCGTTGGCTTGAGAAACAAGTTTTTTGCCAACTGTTGAGTAATGGTCGATCCCCCAAAGGCGAAGCGACCGCGCTCTTTGTTCCGGTCCCATGCTTCTTTCATCGCTTCCCAGTCAAATCCTTCGTGCTGATAAAACTTGTCATCCTCGGAAATGATCACCACGCGAATCAAATGGGGAGATATTTGGGACAACCGCACCCAATGCCAAATTCGCTTCTGAGGCTGCTTTCTTTGCGCACGTTGTTCATCACGATAGCGCATCATGGCCGTTTCTTTTGGGTTCTCTCGCTGGAGCCATGACACGTCGCGGACAGTGGACCAGATGGCAATGACAGTCGCCAGCAAAAGCACACCAGCAAAAATTAAAGCCAGGCTCGTCCATTTTAGC
>Ga0172369_10002078_pt1 | contig 28118 bp, 19 predicted proteins | sample LakKiv25m_FD_114539 | JGI IMG/M metagenome (GOLD analysis project Ga0172369, IMG submission 114539) | Freshwater microbial communities from Kabuno Bay, South-Kivu, Congo - kab_022012_11.25m | ecosystem: Environmental > Aquatic > Freshwater > Lake | place: Democratic Republic of the Congo...
GACCGCCGGCTACCAAAATCACACCGATTTTACCATTGTGCAGGACGTTTTCACCGATCCTTTTGGCTTCTGCGAGCTGAGTTTTTTCAGTTTCGTTTTTCGGTGGGGTGATGACGTCTACCGGCTCTAATGTTCCCGGTTGATAGTGACTTGAATGGTTATCGGAAAGAATTAACCGTACGAATTTGTTAACGAGATCGAAATCCAATTCCTCGATTTGCGTTGCGATAGCTTGCCGCTGCTGCAAATCGAACTCGGGCCAAAATCGGAAAACGTGTTCTTGTTGAATCGTGCTTAGCTTGGCAAATAGCTCTTTATATTTCTCATTGGTGGACGGAATCAATCTTTCGTTTCTCCGCATCAAAAAAAGCAATCGCTGCCGAAGGAATTCATCATATCAGGCTTCCTCTGCGGGCGATGCTGATCGGCCTTACTCTCTAAGCAGCCTTCTCCTTCAACGCAGTTTTGCGGCCGCGAATGGCCAGGGCAAGCACGTCCTCCAGTTTCTCGGCAAAGAAAAACTTCATATTCTTTTTGACATGCTCGGGGATTTCCTCCAGATCATCCTTATTTTTGGCAGGCAAGATAACTTTGTTCAAACCGGCTCTGCGGGCGGCCAACATCTTTTCCTTAATGCCACCAACCGGCAGGACTTTGCCTCGCAAGGTCACTTCACCGGTCATGGCAATATCGTTGCGCACCGGCTTTTGGGTCAATAAAGAGACCATTGCGGTAGCGAGCGTGACGCCGGCCGAAGGGCCGTCCTTAGGAATGGCACCGGCTGGAATGTGAATATGGATGTCTTTCTTCTCAAAAAATGTAGACTTGATCCCAAAATCCTCGGCGTGCGCCCTGATGTAGGACAGAGCGGCTTGCGCGGATTCTTTCATCACGTCACCCAATTGACCCGTGAGTATGAGGCCCTTGTTGCCGCTCATTTGCGTCGCTTCGATGAAGAGAATATCGCCGCCGGTGGGCGTCCAAGCCAGGCCGGTGGCAACGCCAGGCTCACTGGTTCGATCTGCCACTTCGGAGTAGAACTTTATGGGACCCAGCATTTCGGCCAAGTCCACCGGTGCGATATTGCGCTTTTCCGTTTTTCCGGTGGCGACCTGCTTTGCGACCTTGCGGCACACAGTGGCGATCTGTCGTTCTAGGTTACGTACACCAGCCTCGCGCGTGTAATCGCGGATGATCTTGCGCACCGCTTGTTTGGTGAAGGTCACGTTTTTCCGCTTCAGCCCGTTCTCCTCCAGTTGCCTCGGAATGAGGTACTTGTAAGCGATTTGCTCTTTTTCTTCTTCGATATAGCCCGGCAACTCCAACACCTCCAGCCGATCTCGCAATGCTGAGGGGATGGTGTCGAGAACATTCGCGGTGGTAATAAACATGACCTTGGACAAATCGAACGGGACGTCCAGATAATGATCGGAAAAGGAAAAGTTCTGCTGCGGATCGAGGACCTCCAATAAAGCTGAGGAGGGATCGCCGCGAAAATCCATGCCGATCTTATCCACCTCGTCGAGCATAAAAATGGGATTGTTGCTGCCGGCGTTTTTGATGCCCTGCAAAATTCGGCCCGGCAACGCGCCAATATAGGTTCGGCGATGACCGCGAATTTCCGCCTCGTCATGCACGCCGCCAAGGGAAATGCGAACAAACTGCCGACCCATGGCCCGCGCAATGGATCGACCTAATGAAGTCTTGCCGACACCCGGAGGTCCGACAAAGCAGAGGATCGGGCCCTTGGTATCTGCTTTTAGTTTCCTGACGGCCAGGTATTCAAGAATGCGGTCTTTCACTTTTTCCAGATCATAGTGATCCTCATTGAGAACTTTTTGCGCCTCCTCAATATCCAGATTATCCTCAGTAGACTTGGACCAGGGCAAAGAAATCATCCAATCAATGTAGGTACGAGAAACGGTGTACTCGGCGGCTCCCGGTTGCATCTTGGCGAGTCGATCCAACTCGCGCAAAGCTTCCTTTTCCGCTTCCTCCGACATCTTAGTTTCTTTGATCTTGCCGCGCAGCTCCTCGATTTCCATAGAACGCTCGTCTCCCATGCCCAGCTCTTTCTGAATGGCTTTGAGCTGCTCGCGCAGAAAATACTCCCGTTGATTCTTTCCCAGCTCTGTCTGAACCTTGTCCTGAATTTTCGATCCCATTTCCAAGACCTCAAGCTCGCGATTGACGAACACCGTTAGCTTTTTCAAACGAGTCTTGACATCCACCGCTTCGAGAATTTTTTGTTTTTCATCAATGGATAGGTTGAGATTGGAGGCAACCAAATCTGCCAATTTCCCAGGATGATTGGTGTTCGCCACTACCACTTGCAACTCATCCGGAAGCTGGGGAACCAGCGAAACAATCTTTTGAAACTGAATCGCTACATTTCTCTTTAACGCTTCCAGCTCGGTGGTCTCGGCGAACTGCTCCTCAAGGGTTTTCACCTTTGCGATCAAATAGGGCGTTTCTGCTTCCACACCGCAAATGAGAATTCGCGACAGCCCTTGCACCAAAATTCTCAATGAGCCATCCGGGAACTTGAGCATGCGCAAAATAATGGCAGCCGTTCCATGCTTGAAAATATCAGCCGGGCCGGGATCTTCCACCTCCGTCTTGGTCTGCGCCACCAGTCCCAAGACTCGGCTTCCTGCGATGACGTCATTGATGAGACGAACCGATTTCTCCCTTGCCACCACCAACGGGGTCACGATGTTCGGAAACACGACCGTGTCTCGCAATGGTAGAATCGGCAGTCGATCCGGTATTTTGCTTTGCATTTCCTCAGATTCTATGCTCAGCGTCAGACCCATGTTCAGTTACTCCTTTGTATCCGTTCCCACAGCAACATGCAATCAAAGATCCAATTAAGGCAAAGTAAAACTATGAAACCTTGGCGACAATTTCCTCGGCAATAGGAATTTCCACAATCTTGCCTTTTTTAGAGATGATAATTTCCAGCAATCCCTCATTCAAATGGGCTGTGATGTCATTGTGCTCAATATCGGCGGGAATGGAAATGATCTTCCCGAACGGCCCATAGGACAATTCCAATTGGTGGAAGTGTAGGTGCGCATCCGGACGGTTTTCTTTACGCACACCAAAGATGCACAGTTTTCCGTTTTTTAGGCGAATCGACACCTCTTCGCGCTTGATTCCACCGAGATCCATGCGGATACAAACTTCATCCTCACTCTCGAAAATGTCGGTGTCGGGCTCCCAAAAAGCCGCTTCGGAGCTTTCCATCTCGGCATAGCAAAAAGAAGGCCCACCCAGTTGTGTTCTGCCCCCGGTATCCGTCATCTCCCGCACAATGTGAATCAATTGCACAGGCATACTGTTCTCCTAAAAAATTCTACTACTTCTATCATTCCGAGTCTGCAAAACATCCTGTCGGTGATTCCCCAAAGAACGACATCTAAAATAACCGTTTTGGCGATTCAGATAATCCATTCGCCTATTTCATCAAGCAAGTTACCGCATTTTTTTGATTTTTTCCAAATCCTCATCTTTGCCCAACAGCAACAGAATATCGCTATCCTTGATCACATAGTCAGCTTTTGGAATCATTACCACGTTATCGGGAATGATTTCTTTGACAACCAGGACGAGCACATCATAATTATTTCGCAAGTCCAGATCCCCCAGGGTCCTGCCGACAAAATCCTGCGGCGGAGCAATCTCGATGATGCTGATGCCTTCGCCCAAGGTGATGCTGTCAAGGACATAGTCGCTTTCAATGGTTCTGGCTAAGCGAAAGGCTTCGTCGCGTTCCGGAAACACCACGCGCGTTGCGCCGATGATGTCCAAAATTTTGCCGTGGTCCTCAGTAAGGGCTTTGGCCACAATTTGCTTCACTTTTAGCTCGCGGAGATACAAGGTGACCAGAATGCTGGCATCGATCCGATCACCCAGACTGACCACCACCACGTCCAATTCGGAAAGCCCCAAACCGGCAAGGGTTTGCTTGTCGGTTGCGTCGGCTATCAGCGCTCGGTCGACGAAGGATTTTACCTTTTCGATCTTCTCCTCGCTGATATCGATGGCCATCACGCGATGCCCATAGTCAGACAAGTATTTGGCCAAATAATGACCAAAGCTGCTCAATCCAATTATTGCAAAAGATCTCATTGTGAATTCCAAATCTTAAGATTGATTCCGTATCTGTACCACGTCTCGCCGGCTATCCAACCCAAAGCTGCTCCTCCGCAAGTCTGACGTTGAGTGGACGTTGAAATGCCATTGCCAGAGCAAGGGTCACCGGCCCCACTCTGCCGACGTACATCAAAATGATGATAAACACTTTGCCGGAGGTGGACAGCAAGGGAGTGATGCCTGTGCTTAAGCCAACCGTACCGATGGCTGAAAAGGCTTCAAACAGGACTTCCAGAAACAAAGAATGGCCGAGTTCGTGCGTACCGCCCGGATGCTCTGTGATCAACAAAAGCATGCTGACGGTAGCGATGGCAACCAGCCAGAAGAACGCTATGCCGATAGCTTTGGATATTATTGCCTCCGGCACTCCGCGATTGAAAACCTGAACCTGCTTTTTGTCGCGCAGTCGGGCGACAGTCATGGCAAGCAAAACTCCAAACGTGGTGGTCTTGATGCCGCCGCCGGTGGAGCCGGGGGAAGCGCCGATGAACATCAGCAGCATGATTAAAAGCAGCGAGGCATTGGTCATGGCGCTAATCTTCACTGTGTTAAAGCCCGCGGTTCTTGGTGTGATGGACTGAAAGGCAGCGCCTAAGAGTTTTCCTCCGAACGGCAGTTCTTTGAGAGAATTGTGCCACTCAAAAAACAACAATCCCGCCGCGCCAACAAGAATCAGTGTTGCGCTGCACAGCAATGCGACTTTGCTATGCAGAGTGAGTGAGCGATGACTGTTTGGCTTGCGCATGAGGTTGAACAGATCGAACAACACCCAAAAACCTATTCCTCCCAAGATGATCAAGATCATAATGGTTGTCGTAACTGTTGCATCCGCAACATAGGATTCGAGGCTGTTGGGGAACAGACTAAAACCGGCATTGCAAAAGGCGGCGATGGAGTGAAAAAGCCCCAAGTAGAGGGATCGATTTACGGGATAGTCGAGCATGAAGCGGAAGGAGAGGATCAAGGCGCCTATCGCCTCAATGACCAAAGTACTTAAAACAATGCCAAGGACAAAGTTGCCTAATTTGGATATGTTGCTGCCCCCGAAGGTGCTTTCGATCATATCTCGCCCGCGAATGGAAACTCGTCCAGCCACCAAGTGAGCGAAAAATGCAGAAAAAGTCATGATTCCCAGACCACCGGTTTGGATCAGAGTGAGAATTACGAGTTGACCAAAGAGGGTAAAATGTGTGCAGGTGTCAACCACCGTCAACCCGGTTACACAGGCAGCAGAGGTAGAAGTGAATAGCGCATCGATGAAGCGAGTGGGCTGTCGATGACTGATGGGAAGGCTAAGCAAAACGGCACCGATGAGAGTCAAAAGGGCAAAGCTTAGCGCCACAACTTGTACAGGATGGACTCTGCGCGAAATTTTCTGTAGAACTGGGAGACGGAAGTCAGTACCGTAAGACAGATTCATGCGCTTTTCAGAGTAATGAGCCGGATAGATGAGTTCATAACAAAACAAAAGGTGAACCGGAAAGCTCACCTTTTAAAAATAAGCAAAATAGAATAAATGACCAAGAGTTATTTGCAGCGAAATCCAATGTCTCAGGATCGGATTGCCGGTGATCCGCCGACTCCCAATACGGAACTCCTCTGTCGCACGGTCAAGGGGCCGTCACTTGTCGCCCTATTGATGGAAGATCGGATCCAAATGCCGGATTGGGCATGGGTATCCACCGTTCATGTATTCGCAGTCATCCCAATAAAAGCAGCGCACGGAACAAATGGTGTCGCTCTCTTTCACGGTGTTTGGAGGGTATTCAGCAGCCGCAGCGGCCACTTGGCGACTTACCTTCCGTTTCTCCTGAAAGCCCTTCCAGCCGGATTTGCCCAACAGTCCCGCCGAAATGAGCTTGGCCAAATTTTGTGAAGCCTTTGACTTTGGATCATCTATGACAAACGGTCGCAATTCCTTAATGGCCTTGCGAACACTGGTATCATACTGGATGTAGCCCAAGTAATCCAACTGAATGGAGAGCAGCTCATTGGCAGCGATTCTAAGAGCGCCCCCTTCCCTGACTTCGGCTGTCGAGTGCACCATATTCAATATGAGCTGGGGACGAAATGCATCCACAATCTGCTCCGCTTTGGCAGCGGCATCTTGGTCGATGGCCTTGACTTCAGCCAGCATCGCATTCATCGTGTTAGCCATTCTCGCGGCTTGAGTAAGATGGTCTTTTTCGAACACGGCCAGCACGTCTGGATGACTTTTGAAGCTCCGCTGCAATTTGCGCAAAAGAGAAACCTTGATGAAATTGAAGGCCTCTTGAATGGCTATCGGCTCGGGAGTGGTTACCACGATTCCTTTGTCTGCGGCGAGAAAAAAGTCGATTACGTTATAGGAGGAGCCGGCGCCCAAATCAAGCAGGATAAAGTCGGCGTTAATGCGTCGCAGTTCGCTAATGAAGCGCAATTTTTGCGAGTAACGCGGGTTTGCCAGGCCCAGGGTCCCGCACGCGCCACTAATGAGCTTGAGGTTGTCAACGGGTGTATCCAGCATGATTTCTTCGAGAGTGTCACACTGGAGCGTGTAAAAATGATAAAAAGTATATTAGGGTTCCAAAATCCCCATGCAGGTGTGCAAGTTTGCCCCACCCAAATCGGCGTCCACGATTACGACTTGATTATCCAGCGATGCCAATCCGATTCCCAGCGAGGCAGTGAGGACTGTCTTGCCCACTCCTCCCTTGCCGCTGCCAATTGCATAAACCGTCTTTTGTCGCTCCGAAGGAGCCGGCCCGGCAAAGACGGTTCTAAAATCAGGCAGATGACCTGCTTTTACCCACTCCTCACTATCTTCGTGGTAAACCAGATCATTCTGGCTAAATTCTCCCGCAGCAACCAACTTTTTAAGCTCTTGAGAGCTGCAGGGGCCCACTTGCTCGTCCTTGATTTTGATATAAACGTTTTCTAATGCCATACTGTTACCCATCACATTTAATATATGGTTCTTTCCTCTCACGTTCTCACAAATCCGCTGGCCTCAAGTCAAGCCCTTCGCACGTGAATCGCCTTGTCGCCTTTCATGTCGCTCTTGACGTCGAAACGGACTCTTAGACCTTCGCGCATTTGTTTTGCAGCCAAAGTGACATCCAAATCGCTCGAATGAACGAAAAGATCATCTCCGGAATCGGTTTCAATAAAGCCGAACCCTTTGAGCGCATCCCACTTTTTCACAACTCCGAACTGTATAGCTATATACCTCCTTGCTCACCGTTTTGCGCAAATTTTTGACACAATGCAGCAATTTTTTTCATAAAAAAAGCCGGTGAGCTTGAGCATTTGCTTCACCGGCGTAAACTACCTTCAAGATAAGGATATCACTCTTTGGCCCCGCTTTCATTAGGAGTCGTTGGCTCTTCCTTTTTACCACTGTCTTCTTGATCTCCCGCCTTGGCGTCCTCTTCGGGCTTTTTCTCAGACTCTTCCTCTTGTTCTTCCTCCTTGTCCTTTCTCTCTAACAGGTTCTCGCCGTCTTTCTTTTTGCGCAAGGCCAGATAGAGAAGCATATTCCCGACCGTAAAAGTCGATAAGCCGTAAGAGATAATCCAGCCACCGATGAAAAGTAGGCTGAGAGCAAACAGATAAGAGGAAATGACCACCGTTGTCGGCAGCTCATTTGCGGGAATCATGATAAAATCACGGGCAAAATAGACCTTCGGTGTTAGAGCACGATAGATTCCCTCGACGACGTTTTGCCCCATTAGCAGCCAGCCTTGCAGCATGGCCTGGCCATTATTGGCCAGATTTATGTAATCGGCACCCATAAAAGCGCCAAAAAGCTTGTTCATCACAATGACGGACGCCTTGACGGCAAATGCAAAAATGCCCATCGCGATCCCGGCGCAAACGACGGTCATGGCTTCGTAGATCACCAATCGCCAGGGCTGGTTCCAGGTAATGGAAAAGCTTTGAAACACCGCCTCAAATGCATCTTCGTCGGTTGTGGCGATGATGCTTGGCACCAGAAAAATCGCGACAACCGTTATCACGGCGAAGAAGCAAACCAAAAGTGCGGCGAAAAACCAAAAAACCGTGAATAGGCTGACGCCTAATTCGCCAACGAAGGGAATCTTTCCTAATAAGCTAATGACCAGCGAACCCAAGACCATGAGGCCAATGAGAACAGCCAATGAAACGGGTGTCAACAAAACGGACATTGCCTTGCGAAAAGCAAAGGCGTAGGCTTCCCGCCAACTGTAAAAGTTGTTTCCTTTAGCTTGCATGTAAGTGGCCCTGGCGACTGCGGTATTGGCTACCAAGAACGCCGCAACGATAAGCAAGTCGCCAATCGCATAGATGATCCACGCATACCAGGGAAACACCTCATTGGCAGCGAAAAGACAGGGAAGCAAACCGTACTTGCTCCAAGTGGTGCCCACTCCCATGCCGGTGCTAAGGTAGGCCAGATAGGTTAATATTAAATAGCCGACATAACCAACCGTCATGCCAACCAACTGAATCCACATCCGCTGAAGACTTAGGGCCAACCTCGGGGCTCGAAAAAGATCTCGTACATCAAATTTCAAGGCGATCATGGCAAAATTCCTCATTTTTGTGCATCTCCCAAACCTGACAACGATTTATCGGCAAAGTCATTTTATAAAAAATAAGGAAGATTGTCAAGCTAATTTTCAGCAAAGTATACGGAGAGGTTGTCAGTCCGTGCCGATCTCGATTGAAATATTCGTGAGCCGCTCAAGCTCATTCTGACGGTTCGCTGTGACCTAAAGGCCGGTCATGGATCAATCGTCGTTAAGAATAGCGGCGAGCGCCTTGTCTTCCAAGAGCGACATTTCCAACCGCGCCGATTCGACATCATCGTTATACCCAAGCAGGTGATAGGTTCCGTGCGCCGTCAGGCGCAGGATTTCGTTCTCGAGTGATACTCGGTACTCCTCGGCCTGCAATTTGGCAGTGTCTACACTGATATAGATTTCCCCTTCACGATCTTCAGTCTGATGTTCGTTCAGATTGAAAGAAATAACGTCTGTGGGTGCATTTTTGGAAAAGAATGTTTGGTTAAGCCGGGTGATATAATCGTCATCAACCATGACCACATTAATGGCCCAGGCACTGCTGGTTTGTTCCGAGACTAAAATCCACTTGACCATTTTCCGGATTCTGGTCGGAGTGGGCAGTTTTTCTTTTACGGCCTTTTCGATATTAATGTGATGAACGGAACGTCTCATGCCGATTCTTCGCGTCGTTGCAGCGACTTTTCCTTCTCCTTCCCGACAGGATACTCAATACGGGCGTGAAAAATGCCTATCAATATTTTCTGAAATGCCTCTGCAATCTTGGACAGATCCTGAAGAGTCAGCGGCGACTCGTCTAACTCGCCGCTTTTGAAGCGTTCGTCAATAAGCTGCTCGACAACACCTTTGATGCGGCTGGGCGATGGATCTTTCAGCGTTCGGGAGGCAGCTTCGATCGCATCCGCGAGCATGACAATAGCGGTTTCGCGGCTCTTTGGCCGGGGACCTGGATAGCGAAACTCGTTCTGGGAGATTTCTTCGCCGTCGCTTCGCTCCACGGCCTTTTGGTAGAAAAAACTCATCAAACTGGTCCCATGGTGCTCATAGATAAAGGCTACAATCTCTTTGGGAAGACTATAATGCCGGGCCATTTCGGCACCCTTGCGCACGTGATTGAGCAATATGAGGGAGCTCATTGTGGGAGTCAGCTTTTCCTGAGGATTGCGCCCCCTCGTCTGATTCTCCACAAAGTATTCCGGCTTTTCGATCTTACCAATGTCGTGATAGTATGCTCCCACCCGGGCCAGCAGTGGATTCCCGCCGACAGCCTCCGCAGCCGCTTCAGCCAAATTTCCAACCACGATGCTATGGTGATAGGTTCCTGGAGCTTCCATTGCCAATTGCCGCAACAATGGCAGGTTCAGGTCGGAAAGCTCCAACAGAGTCATGTCGGTGGTTAGGTCAAAGACAAATTCCAGTATGATGATAAGGCCATAGGCAATGGTGGGCGTTAGGAATCCGGTGATGAGACCGTAGCCCCAGTCCTTCAGCATCGAACGAAAGGGGGTATAAGTCAGCAAGTCCTGAACCGTTACGGCAAAAACGTAGGCGCAGACGATGGCGACCATCGATCGCAAAACCCAATTGCGCTTTCTCACGCGACTGACCGTTATGATGGCGACGGAATTTACAAACAAGGAGACGAAAGCAGTGGTGTATTCGTTTCCCCGCATTGCCCCAACCAGCAAGCTCAAGGAAATAGCGCTCAAAAAGCCCACATAACTGTCGAAGAAGATGGTTATGATCATCGCCCCGATGGCAACAGGAATGAGAAAAGCCGAAATCTCCAGTTGATTGGCCAGATAGGTGAGCAGAGCGATTAGCAAAATGATCAAGGCGATTAACAAGAGCTGCTTGCGACTGTTGATAATGTCCTTGCGCTCGCGCCAAAGGAAGATAATTAAAAAGCTTAAAATGGAAATAGAAATAAGGAATTTCCCCACCTCCGGCTTGGCCTTGGACCAAAAACCGGCGGTTTCTCCGTATTCTGCTTTGGCAGCGGCTAAGGAGCTTAACTTTTCCACATGATACTTGGTCACCCGTTCGTGCGCATCAATGATTCGCTCTCCGGCTAAAACTTGGCCTTTGGCCAGCGGCACGCTTCTAATCGCCTCATCGATCCTCACATCCGTTTCTTCGCGAAGAAAAATAACATCTGGTATCAAAAATGGAGCAGCGATTTGATAAGCGATCTTGATCCACTGGTCTTCCAATCCCGGTTTGTGACGGAGCTTCTCCAAGAGAGTGTCTCGAGTCTCGGCAATTCCGCGATAGAAATTGATGTCCTCGATCATCTCTTGACCGTTCTGGCGAATTGAAATCTTTGACAAGGATGGGGAAAAGCTACTTTTCTCAACGCTCAGGATTCCGGCCGAATATAACTCCTTTAGCATGGCTGTGATTGTAATGCCAACACTCTTAAGCTCTGTCGCGCGCCTGTTCACAAGATTTCCATTGGCGCTCCGGTTCCTATCGGCCACATTTGGCGAATCTTGGACGCTGGGCAGCAAAAAATCAATATTATCTTGGGCGATTACGATTCCACTAGTTCTAAACAACTCCTCGACAGGCGCTCGCTCGCTTTTCGGATCCTTCAGCAATTCGTATAGCCGATTCAAAAACGTTCTCAAAGCTTGCTCTTGCGTGCTTGGTATGATCTCTGATTTCTCGAAAACCGGGGCGACGCTTTCTTTGGCTTTTTTCAAATCGGCGGCGTATTCATCCGGACTCTTGTTGATGGCAAATGTAAAGGGGGAGATTATTTCCGGTCCAGGGAATACGCTACCCTCCCGTATGTCCGCAAACTGAAAAGATTTTCCCTGGGGAAATAGGAAAGCAAGAATTATTGCCAAAATTATTGTGCTCAGGAGTTCGAGATAGTAACGGCGTAAAAAAGTGGAGAAGCTCATCCCGTCCCCGTTGTTGAGCTTGTCCGGATTTTGAAAGGCTCTTTTATGTAAAATATTCTTCAATCTCGGTTGCACGTTCGCATGGACTCCACAATTCCATTACTTGTCGGTTTTACTGTCCTTCGCTATTGACGTCGCCATACTTTTCGTAAGCCTTGATGATTTTTCTTACCAGCGGATGTCGAACCACGTCTTGATCTGTTAGGTAGACGAACTCGATGCCGTCGATACCCTGCAATATTCTTTGGATTTGCACCAGGCCGGATTCGGCTTTATTAGGCAAATCGATCTGCGTAATGTCTCCGGTTATGATGGCCCTGGAATTAGCTCCCAAACGAGTCAGAAACATCTTCATTTGCAGCGAGGTGGTGTTTTGCGCTTCGTCCAAAATCACAAAACTGTTATTGAGCGTTCGTCCGCGCATATAAGCCAGCGGGACTATTTCGATGATACGGCTCTCTAATTGCCGCTTCAATTTGTCCAGTGGCACCATATCGTAGAGCGCGTCATAAAGCGGACGAAGATATGGATCGACCTTTTCCCTGAAATCTCCCGGCAAAAATCCGAGGCTTTCTCCCGCCTCGACTGCGGGCCGGCAGAGAATAATCCTATCCACTTCTTTATCACGAAGTCGCGCCACCGCCATAGCCACGGCCATAAACGTCTTCCCGGTCCCCGCGGGTCCAATTGCAAAGACTATATCGGTTTTGCAAGCCGACTCATAGTACCGCTTCTGGCCCTCCGTACGCGGCTTTAGCACCCCCGATTTTACATACAGAATGACAGAGTCTAAATCGACCGGCTCTTCCTTTTGTTGATTGGGCAAGGCCGATAAGCGGGCAACCGTTCGAATGTCGTCCTCGCTCAACGAGCCGTTACGGCTTAACATAAAAACGAGCTCCGTGACAATCCGAGCCGCTTGCTCCACCTCGCTTGCCTCGCCTCGGATAATAACTTCGTTGCCGCGCGAAATAACGGTAGCAGCCACTTGCTCTTCTAATGCGCGAATGTTTGCATCATGCGTTCCTAAAAAGGCGAGCGGATCGACCCCACGCAGTGGTATCTTTTTTTCAACAGCCTTCTTTGGACTCAATACTCAACTCTGATCGTTTCGCTTCTTCGCCCGCATAAATGCTTTCAAGCTTAACGGGCATTCCCTATTAGAACCATCAGTCCGTAAAAACAATCAGCCGGAATAAAAAACTCCCGGTCCAAAGCACTCACATAGACCGAGAGTTTAAGCTAACTGCGAATTTATCGCTGCTAAAAATATCACGCTCTGTCGTCAGAAAAGCTGACTTGAATTTTGTTAACCCAGGAACTCCGAATGTGTAAATGCTCATCGCATTTCTTATCATCCGCTCGAGGCCCCGCAAAATCCCTTGTGGCGCCAGCCATCTAAGCAGGAATCCAGCTAAAAACAGAGATTGGTTCTACAATCTCAAAGGCTAATTCCTGGGAATGACCAGAACGGTGTATGGGAAAATCGTATTGGGATTTTCGCCGATTATGTCCTTATTCTTTTCATAAATCTTGGTCCACTTGGTCGGATCCGCAAGAACGTCAGCATTGCCGGCGATTTTCGATAAATAATCGCCCTTTGCCACCAAGTATTCATCCGGACCAACTTCGCGTTGAATTTTAAAAATCTGCTTCGGATAGATCAGATCAGGATCCTTGATCTGCTCTTTGTTGTAGGAGTAGATTCGCATCCACTGCATGGGATCCTTATAGATGTCCGGTTTGCCGGAAATCTTCCACAGATAGTCACCAACGACAACATTGTACTCATCATAAACGGCCTTGGGCAGTTTATTTTTGAGCTGGGTAATTTTTCCCTCTATGGTTGCCATTAGGTTTTGCATCTCAGTGAGCACCGAGATCTTATCTTTTTTGTACTCAGCCAATTTCGCTTCGGCGGCCTTTATCTCATCGCGTCTTTTGAATAACTCCTCTGGTGACAAAGCCAACAGGCCATCGACTTGGGCATTCAGCTCGTTCAGTTTCGTGCGAAATGCATCGACGCCCGCTTGATCGGTGCCGATTAACGCGAGGATGTCTGCCCATTCTTTGTCAACTGCTGCCTGAGCGGTAGCAATATCGCCTTTTAGCTTTTCAACTTCAGCAGCACAATCTACTGCGGCTTTCTTAGCGTTTGCCTCTCGCATCTGCCAGTCTTGAAGCTGAGCCTTGTATTCATCCATGCTCATCTTCTTTTGCTCTTGGCCAAAGGAAACTCCAGTGAGGAGCGAGAAGGTAAACAATAGGACAAGCATGATAGTCATTTTGGTGAAGAATTTCATTAGCTTCCCTCCTACGGTTTGGGGATTAGCAGAATCCAATGTCATTTAGTTTCCCATGGCTGACAGTCTATTGCTGACATCGACTTTTTCTTGTTTCATTTCCTGTAACTTTTGTTGCTTCTCGGCCAATTGCTTTTGCAGGCCCGCTTTTTCGGAATTGCAGTCAGCATTCTTCCCCTCTGCAGCTGAAGCAGCCGACTTTGTTTCCTCAAGTGCTTGCAGTTGCTTTTCATTGGGCCCGCCTCCGCACCCAGCCAATAAAAGAGCTAACAGCATCAAAGCGATTACAGACAAAGCGACGAATGACTTGGCTATTCTCAACATGCTTTACACCTCCTTCCAAGAACTCTGTTTTAATTACGCGAATTGCGCTTATTAGATCGCGTTCTTCTCAATCGACTTCCGCAGCCCGGCCCATCAGCGCGCCTCCCGAGCTGAAAACAATATTTCACATTTTAAGGCTGCGAGAAATTTCTATTTAGGCAACGGCATTTTAAGAAAAAAATGCTAAATTGTCAAGGGAAAATATCGTGGAACAAATAATTCATAAAAAAGCTAACCCATTATTTTTCGCCTTGCTGTAATGGCAAGGCAGCCGCCGCAACAACTCAATGAGCGCTTCTTGCTGAAAAGCACAATTGATCAGCCACCACAACAGGGCGTTGTCTTCCGCACGAGGCTTCCTCGAAAAGGACTATACCACGTCATTGTAAAGGATTTTTCAAAACCAAGCCCAATTCATCCAACTGTTCTTGGCGAACGTGCGAAGGCGCCCCATCCATCAAGGACATTCCACTTGCCGTCTTTGGGAAGGCGATCACCTCCCGGATAGAACTGCAACCCGCCAAAATCATCACCATGCGGTCAAAGCCAAAAGCGATACCGCCGTGCGGCGGCGCGCCAAAAGCCAAGGCTTCCAATAGATATCCGAATTTCTCCTGAGCCTCTTGATCGTCGATGCGCAAGGCTTGGAACATTTTGCTTTGCACTTCTGGCGTCGAGATTCGGATGCTGCCTCCCGCCAATTCCATCCCGTTCAATACAAGGTCATATGCCCTGGCCTTGACTTTGTCGGGATCTGAACCGATCAAAGAGACGTCTTCCGGCTTGGGAGAAGTGAACGGATGGTGTCTCGCCTCGTACCTCTTTTCCTCTTCATTGTATTCAAAGAGAGGAAAGTCGACAATCCAAACAAACCGGTACTGTCCCGGTTTGATCAACTTTTGCTGTTTGGCGATTTCAACTCTCAAATCGCCTAATACCGATCGAACGATATGAACCTTGTCGGCGAGGCAGAGCAGTAGATCGCCATCTCGTGCATTGAACTGACTGATGATGGTCTTTCTCTGCGCTTCGCTGAAAAACTTGTTGAGTGAGCTATCCCAATCACCTTCTTTAATTCGTATTGCAACCAATCCGCCAGCGCCCCGCTCTTTCACCCAGTCGGTCAAGGAGTCGATTTGCTTGCGCGAAAAAATGCCGCATCCCGGCGCGCATATTCCGGCCACCAGGTTGCCCGCCTGCGCCGTTTCGGCAAAAACTTTGAATCCCGAGTCCTTGACCAGGGCTGAGATGTCCTCGATTTCCATTCCAAAGCGCAAATCGGGCTTGTCGGAGCCATATCGCCCCATGGCAACATCATACGGGATGCGTTGGAAAGGAACGGCGATTTCCAATCCAAGTATTTCCTTCATGATCTTGGCCATCAAGCCTTCCACCAGACGGTAAATATCCTCCTCATCGATGTAGGACATTTCGACGTCGATTTGGGTGAACTCCGGCTGGCGATCCGCGCGCAGATCTTCATCGCGAAAACAGTGGACTATTTGAAAGTATCGATCATATCCGGAAACCATGAGAAGCTGCTTGTAGGTTTGCGGCGACTGAGGCAAAGCGAAGAATCTCCCATGCCAAACTCGACTGGGCACTAAAAAGTCTCTTGCACCTTCAGGAGTGCTTTTCATCAGGATCGGCGTTTCGATCTCCAAAAAGCCATTCGAAGAAAAATATTCTCTAGTGATCTGCGCCGTTCGATGACGAATGGCAAAATTTCGCTGCATCTCAGGCCGGCGCAAATCCAAATAGCGATAGCGCAGTCGCAAATCTTCGGACGCGCTCACGTCTCCGCTGATCTGAAATGGCGGAGTTTGTGAGACATTCAATATTTCAATTTCCGAAGCAACCACTTCAATTTCACCGGTGGCTAATTTGGCGTTGGTCATTCCTTCGGGACGCTTCTGCACCAGACCCTTGAAGGCAACTACGAACTCGTTGCGTAATAATTTTGCCTCCTCATAGGCCGTTGACGCCGGATCGATGCGAACCTGAGTGATGCCATAGCGATCGCGAATGTCGATAAAGATCAATCCACCGTGGTCTCTTCTCCGATCCACCCACCCCATGACGACAACTTCTTGTGCCGCATTACTGCTGCGCAGTTCCCCACAGGTATGCGTCCTTTTCCATCTCATACTATATGCCTTATCCCTCTTTACTTATCGTGATAAAAAAAGCCGTCAGACAATTTGATGGCTGCCTGACGGCGCAGTTTCTGCTCGCATTTCTCAGTTTTGTGCGATTAGCTTCGGAGCCCTCGATCCCTTTTATCTCCTCAGCAATACTGTCCGCTGGGACAATATAGCTCGTCAATGCAATTAAAATTGATATGGGTTAATCGGCAAGTTTTTCAGAAACCAAAGGAAAAAACCTGGCGAAAAGTGGCGTTGCCCAATGCCTGATCGATGACACCAAAATCATCCCAACGACTGATGCGCGAAAGAATGCAGCGTTCTACGGTCTCACTGTTAAGCGTCGACGAAATGATTTTGGCATTGATGACGGTCCCCGCGGGCGTTATCGTGAACCGAACCACTACCTTGCCTTTCATGTCCGGATTTCGCTTAGCCTCGCGTTCATAGCAATACTTGATCGCCGGGCTGTGCTCCTGCACAATGGAGGAAACTTCGTCTACGTCACGCGCACCGGCAGATACGCTTCCGGCCTTCACCTCTTGCCCATCCTCGGTGAGGGGAGCCAGAGTTGAGGAAACGAGATCGGTTTTCCGGGACATGGCAGCGGATTGCGCCGTGCCCAAATCAGAAACCAAAGCATCGATGTTGCCGCCTTCGGTCGTTCTGCCGCCGCGAACTTCCCCTCGTCCGCTGCCGGTACCTCCCGGCCCTGATCCAGCGCCGGTTCCACTTTTCATTTTCGATCCGCTGCCGGAGGTCGTCAGCCGATCTACGTTCTTGAAAATTTGCTCATAATCTTTGTTGGCGCTGGTACCATCTCCCAAGACATCTCGGACCTGTCCGCCTTGGGCAGCCGAGCCGCTGGAAGCAGTCAAAATTCCCAGAATACCTTCGCTCGCAACTTGCTCCTCAATCTGTTGTTGCCTCTGCTGGCGGCCGCTTGGGGTTCCACTGCCGCCGCCACCAGCCGATATGTGGGCTCCGCTCCCTTCTTCCCTAGCGGATGAGAACACCGTGCCGCTTGTCGCTCCGCCGCTTTTCCGAGCTTGCCCTCTTCGAACGACGCTTTCTTTGATCTCGGTGGCTTGCTTTGCCTCCTCTTTAGAGACAGCCGGTTGATCCAACGTCAATGCATTGGCTACAGCAATTGCTTCGTCCACCCGTTTCAGGACGACATTCGCATACTGCTCTTGAATACTGCGGATGCTGCTTTCAGAGCTCTTTAGCACGATCGGATTCTTGACAAAATACGCAACGGTTCCGAAATGCAGTAATGCGGAAAAGAGCAAGACCAATAGAAAAGTGCGATCGACCTCTTCGAACGGCTTTTTGCCAAAATCTGTTGATAACGCGGCTTCCGTAATGACCATCTCCTCAGTTTGCTATAGAAAATAGTTTTCCTTTTTGATCTTATTGCTTTTGATATACCACTAGCCGCATATTGGGAAATTCGGACTGGCCGCAAGTAGCCATTATCTTAGAAAAAACGCTAAACGGTAAATCCTTGTCACCCTGTATCGTCACCTTGCCGGAAAACTTTACCCCGTAGGTCTCTTCCATTTTTTTTGCCTCTATGGCATAGCGCTGAAGGGCGGTGCGAAGCGCCTCAATGACCAACGAGGGTTGTGTGTTCACCTTTTCAATCCGTTCTACAGGTTCGTTGTTCACCATGATCCACTCCTTGGAAACTATCACATCGAGAGCCACCTCGGGAGGATTCTGTACGGTTGATGACGGCAACGTCAAATAGTTGGAAGGATGGATGAGCAGGTTTTCAGTCGAATAACTCTTTAGCAAAAAAACCAAGATGATAGTAAACATGTCCATCATCGAAGTTAGATTTAGCGCTACCTTTTTAGGGCCAGTTGCATGCCTTTTTATTCGTGATGGTATAAACGCCATAGATATAATCCTTCATTGAGGACAAAGTGCTATTTGCCCTTTTTATAGTATCCCCACACTGATCAAAACTTCGGGAAAGAGCTCATAGTTGGTCTCATTAATTTTGGCCAAGCGAGCAGCGTCCATAGTGTTGACTATTGTCTGATATTGTATGTTCTGCTCCGCCTGCAAGATGATCTTTTTGGTATCTAACGGCCCGCCGGCAATTCTTTTCTTAACATCCAACAATTTTTGATTGAGCTGCTCAAAATCATAATTTCCGTCCGCCAGCCTCGGTATTGTGGGACCTCCGCCTTCCGGATTTACCAGCACGGCTTGCGAGCTGGAAAGATAGAAACCGGTTGACGTCACCGTGACGGCCAAGTCAAGGCCTCGTTGTGCCTCTTTTGGCAATACAGTTTCCGACACCGGGCCACCCACAGCCTGCGGCAAATTAAGCTCTATGACGCCGATCTTGATGAATGAGACGGTTGACAACAGCATGGGGATGAGCACACACATCAAATTCATCAATGGGAAAAGGTTGAGCTCAACGTCTTCCACGGTTCGGCTTTTTCTTTGCGAAGGTTTGAAAGCCATAATTACCGATTCCCTGTTAGCAGGTTAATAAACTTGACCATGTGCTCGTCGATCTCGTCAATGATTTTGTTGGTCCGGGTCATCAGGTAGGTGTAAGTCAAAATAGTTGGCACTGCGATAATTAGACCAAATAATGTGGTATTCATAGCGGTTGAAATACCGGAGGCCAATAGTCTTGCCTTTTCGGTAGCATCGATGCCCGGGGAAGATATGGCCTTAAAAGACAAAACCAGACCAGCAATGGTGCCTAAGAGACCGAGTAGTGTGGCCACGTTAGCTATCATTGCCAAATAATGGGTCCTCTGCGTAAGTTTGGGAACGACCTCGAGCATGCCCTCGTCAACGGAGTTTTGCACGGTGCGGAAATCCACAGAATCGCGCCCGACCACTGTTCTTAAGCCACAGGCCACTACTTTTGGCAAGGCCCGATCCTGAGCTCGATTGCAGAGCTCCAACGCATCTTCGTATTTGCCGGCAGCCGTTAGCTTGCGGATTTCGGCCATGAACTTTGGGGCATTGATATCGCTTTTTATCAAAATGAAAATGATTCTTTCAACAGCGATTGCAACTGCAAAAATCGCGGGAAGGATTAGAATCCACATAAATTCATAACCAACCACATCCGAGCTAAAATTTCTTAGCATTTCAGCTAATGCGTCCATTGATACCTCCAACTTGCAGTAAAGATCAGGTGACTAATTTCCAACACAAAAAATATATTTCTATTTGGTTTCTTTCGCAAGAACTTTTTTCATCTTCTTGATGCGTTTGGTGCTTTCCAACTCTTGCCCATAATTTGATACGATCTTGGGCTTTTCTTTGAGCTCATTATCAAACGACCGGTGGCCGAAGGGTACCTGCCCGACTTCCGTCTCAGCCCGTTTGGGGATCAAAGTGACGCTCGGTTTTTCTACCACGGCTTCAATCTTGATCGTCTCCAGAATTTGCTCTTCGAACGCGGCTGGCGCGCGAGCTGCAGTCGTGTCTGCCCGCATGCTGACCGTATCAGCTTTAGCCGCTGTTGTCTCCTGAGCAGCAAGCACCTGTGGCAAGACAAAAATCACCAAGGCGATCAGCGCTCCGCATCTCAAGCTCTGCGAACTCTGTTGCATATCACTTCTCCTTAAGCTCAAGGTATCCGGCCTTTTTCCAGTATGAGTTTTTGCCGGACCTTATCGCTTGCCAATTCCGGACGAAGCATTTCTACCTTTTGATCCCATTCCGGGAGGCTGCGAATGTTCAAAGTTGCGGTCAAACCAAACTTCTGCTCGTTGGCGGCTTGAATCTCGATTGCTACGACGTTCATTCCGTTGATCAGCAAATCAGAAAGATCAAAAGATCCCTTTGCAGTCGTGTCGCCGTCAGCGGCTCTTTTAATGAGGTCGCCGTTGAAATAAAAGTTGTACTGTGCCTCTTCCGACAGTTTGATTTGGCAGCCCACAGGCAGCCCCTTTACCGAAAAGGTTTTGCGGAAAAAAGCCTTGTGGGCAGGTCTGCGTTCCTGCACGGCCAATGAGTCAATGGCGGCAACGCTGTCTAAAGCCGATTGCAGTGGCTGACTCACAAAAGCCCATACAGGCCGACCTGCTTTAGAAGAGGGCTGCGTTCCAGAAATAAATTCCGCTGGTGTCCAAGCGGAGTCATCGAATCCCACCAAGGCCCATCCTTCAAAGTAATCGGGGGATGTTTTCCAGGTGGTGTCCGTCGCCACCGAGGTCGTGGCGATTTTCAAGTCCAAAAGTCCCGCGTATCGTTCCGGATCAAATCGCACCAATTGCAAGGTCAAGTTTTTGGCGAATAGATTATCGATAGCCAGTTCTTTTGCGGAATTGTACCCCGACTCCATGACTTCGCGCTCGACATCGCGCAAGGCGAAATAATTGCTCTCGAAGGTGAACAAGCCTTCTTCATAGGCAGGATTATCCGTCGTAACAAATAGAGTGCGGGATTGGTCGGCGCGCTTTTTGGCGTTTTTGCCTAAAGTGTCGCACTTGGTTGCAAAGGCCAGAACGCTGGCCATCATGGAATCCTTGCTGCCGGCAATGAATTCTTCCTGAATCCCCAGAGCTTGTGCCATCTCAATGGTTTCACGGTATTTTGTGACGGCATTGGTAATGGCCGCCTTGCTAAAGTCCAACGTATTGGCGATCTCGTCCGCGGCGCCTTGAAACTCGTTTACGATTTCATCGAATGGCCGTTGACTGTTCACCAGATTGAAGAAATCGGCGAATTTTACACCCAGGAGAGCCAAGGCTTGCAGCGACAGATCCGAGTACACCGAAGGAATGAGATTTTTGGTAGCAATCAATTTTTGTTTGGACAAGTCAACCCACTGAGATTGGTAATGCAACGAATCAGCTTCGGTAATGTTTTTCTGGTAAGCTGCCAACGTCTCTTCCAGAAGCGGAGCAACGGCAACGTCCACAACTTTCCGTTGATAGACCAAAGAGGGGAAGTCGCCCAATCCCATTGGCACGGGTGCCTGCATCACGGCTTTGGCGGAGGCCAAAGAGATCTCGCCGATTTCATAGTTGACTTCCGTTAGCTTTCCCTTGGCGCGATCGATCCAATGATTGGCAATCCGCAGAACGCTATCGCTGGCGACAATGGTTGTCGAGTCAATGGGCGTCTTGCGGCTGGTGTCCTGCGCAGCTTCCTTGAAAAGAGTTTGTTTGTAGCTATCGGCGAGACGGCCCAACGAATAAATCGAATTCCGATAGGCCTTCCCGGCGCGCTCATACAGGTCTGTTGCAGCATCGCCGACTTCCTTTTGCGCGACAATCCGCCGCGTCCGTTCAATATCCGGCAAATCCTGCGCTGCCCACGTAGCGGCAAATTCCTGATAAGCCAAACCAACCGTATAGGTTGCTTCATAGACCCGGTACGTACCATACGCAGCGCAATTGCCCAGATGACGGACTATTTCCAGCAACAGATCCTTTTTCCGCTCTTTGCTGCGCGCCAATTCGCCTTCCGGCATGCGGAAGCGAATTTGCTCGAATTCATCAAACTTGGTCATGGCCAGGGCGAACTCGGTTTCCGCTGCGAAATAGTCATTTCTGTCCAAGCCACCTTTTTCAAACTCGCGGCTGCGGGTCAGGGCTTTTTCATATTCGATGATGGCATTGCGGGAATCACCACGATCTCGGTAATATTTACCGCGCCGAAAGAAGGCCTCCACGATGCGGGGCGAAGTCGGATATGATTCCACAAAAGTCTGATAGCTTTCCTGAGCCTTCTCCATTTCATTTTGCCGCTCATAATAGCCGGCAATTTCGTAGGAGAAATCATCCGCTACCTCATCCTTGGGAAATCTTTGGATGAAAAGCTTGTTGATCTTGATGGCGTTCACCCAGTCTTCGGATTTGGCGAAATACAAGCTGGAATTATACAAAGCATCGCGGGCTTTTTCCTGATCCGGATGGATGGCCGCCAAGCGCTCATAAATAAGCGCGGCATTGCGATAATCATTCAACTCGACATAATCAAAGGCGAGATTGTTCTGCGCGTCGAGCACGTAACCGGAATTCGGATGCGTGGCCAAGAGATAGTTATAAGTCTCGACGGCGCGCATGTAATCGTTAGCCTTGTCATACTCCAATGCAGCGTTGAACAGCGCCAGATCGGCAAACTGGCTGCTTGGGACTTCCTTAACCACGCGCCTGTACTCATCACCTGCCTCGATATGCTTCTTCTCTTCCGCCAACATTTCGGCGCTTAGATAAATGGATTCGGCCAAGCGGCGGCGGGATTTCGATTTGATATCTTCCGGGGCGTCGCTATTCACGATCCTTCTCGCAACGATTTCAGCGCTGCGAAAATCTGCTTTACCAAAGTAGCTCTCCATAATTGCAAAGCGAGCTTGGCCAACCTCGTTGCTTCCGGGGAAGTGACGAAGAAGAGTGTTGAAGTACCTGAGGGCCTCCTTAAACTGATGATGGCGGTAGTGCAAAGCCCCGGCATTAGCCAAAAATACGGTGGTTTCTTTTGCGTGCGGGAATAGCTTGATAAAATTATCGTAGGCCTCCGCCAACCGCTTTTCCGCCAGCGAAAGCTCGGATGGCTGCAATTGCATGCGCTCGCGAAAACTGAATGCACGGCTTGCCTTTTCGCCGGCTTGCTTCTTCAGATCGCTGATCGTCAACGGCTGCTCTTTTGCGGCTTGTTGTTCTGCTGCGGCAACCGCGCTGACTGCGGCTTCGCGTGCCAAAACAACCGCATTCTCCGCGGCAAAGCGCTGGTATTTCGAATCCCAATAGAGATTGCTGATCTTTAGATATTCCTGATAGGCATCGTCGATTTTGCGCAGCTTGGTGTCCAGAGTCAGCGCCATGTTCCAGTGAATCAATGGAGCCGTGGAATCATTGGGAAAGGCCTGCAAATATCGGCGGCTCTCGACCACCGATTGGCGGAACAAATCTTCTTGACTTGTTTCCTGCGCTCTGGCGATGAGAACCGTAACGTTGTCTCGCATGGCGCTCTCGGTCAAGGCATAAGCCGATTTCCGGGCTTGCGTATCAGAGTTGTTGTTCCACCAATCGCTCCCCTCTTTGTACTTGGTAAAAAGAAGATCTCGGGCCAAGTATGCCAGTGGTTCATTGTCCAAACGACGGTAGGCCTGAACCACGCGGTTCTGCACATTGGGCGCAATGGGACTGTTGGGATAAAGCTGCAGGAAGATGTTGTAAGTCTCTAAGGCGTGGCTGTAATCCTCCTTCTCGTCCATGTACGCATCGCCCATGCGCTTCAAGACGCCGGAGCCATAATCTCTGCCGCCGATTTCCTTAATGTACCGGGCGGCTTCTTGCGGCCCACCCGATTCCAAAAAGCTCAGGCCGATGTACTCCACCGACTCGTCCACCAACGACGGATTGGTGTATTTCTGCAAGGGATCGTAGGGCTTGGTGCGCTGAACGTCGTCGACCAAAAGGGTGAAAAAAGAAATGGCCTTGGAGTATTGGTTAATCCGGTAATGGCTCCAACCCAGACGATAGAGAGCCTCATCGTACCTTGGGCTTTCCCTAAACGGCAGCACTTTTTCATAAAGTGCGATGGCATTCTCGATGTCGTTTATCGGAGGATTGAAATGATATTCCGCCATCCGCATGTAAACATCAGGCAGCAGGGGCGTGTCGGGAAATTCGTTGAGGATTTTCTCATAGTATGCCTGCGCGCTATCGGCAACTGTGGACTCTTCTAGCAAAAAGCCAATGTTGAAAAGAGCGTCATCCACCAAATCGCTATTCGGAAATTTCTCTACGACGGAAGCGTACAGGTTGAGAGCAGCCGAAAGGTTTTTCTTGGGCTCTTCCGGCGCCTGCAAAGACTCTCCCCTCTCGTAAAGGGAATACAGCCGGTCGAATTCCTGCATCCGGCTTTGGTATTCGTCTTGCGATTGCTCATAGTAAAGCTCCGCCAAGCGCATCATGACCTTGTCGGCAACCTTACTTTTTGGGTGGCGAGCTAAAAACAACTCCTCATCGCGGATGCCACGTCTGCGCAGGTCCGTACGCTCGTTCTCGAGCCGGGAAATTTCTCGCTGGTAAAGTGCGCGATATTTCACCAACTCGTCGAGAGTATAGCCCTTGAGAAGGGAATCCCTTTGAGCAAGAAATTTGTAGGTCGAAGACTCCAAATTTTGTGCTTGCCCAAAGCACAGACTGCTTTGCAAGCCAATCCAGAGTATTGTGCACACCAGCACCGCTCGGTCACTCAGATGTCTCGACATCGAATTGTTCCCAAAAAAGTTTTCCCTAAAGACAGCAGTACCACCCATGATTACCAATCTCAAACATGATCCCAAACTACCTCACGGCTCCGTGGTCTGGCGTAAACGCTCTTCCCAAGCCTCTTCCTCGCTCTCCCTGTTATCGAAATAGAGATTGTCAAAATAGGACTGCCGCTCCATTTGTTCGAGTTGTATTTTGCGCGAGAGAAGACGATTTTGCAGCGCTTTTGCTTCATCTTCAAATCCCTCGATAATCTTTCTGATTTCATCCCGGCGCGAGGTCAGGATGACATCGATCGTCTTCAATCGGGTAGCGTAGGAGTCTATCGCCGCCAGCTTTTCCTTGCGCTGGCTATGAATGATGTCGCTGATACCAAAGCCAGACAGATCGCTCCAATGATCGATATTGGAATGCGGCTCATCGGCTTTGGCATCGACCATCCACTTGCGAAATTGGCTGATTCGATCCCGCAGATTATTCAAATCCGCTTCAAGTATTTCCACTTCGGTTCGCGCCGCCGGCTGACTGGGAGTGCCCTCGCTACTAATTTCCTTCACCGAATTCAGGGCGATCTCGATACGACGTTTTTCCAAATCCATGTCTCGAAAAGCGGAAGCTAAATTCTCTCGCATGTAGCGATGATTGGCTTCCCGCGCCACTAATGGAAAATCCACCAGATAGGAGGTATTGGTCACTTCTCTATCACCGCGGAAAGTCTCCAACACCTTAACCAGCCGGGCACGCTGCTTGGCCGCTTTATCTTCCACGTCCAAACGGCCTTGGCTTCGCGCCCACTCGACGATGCGATCCAATTCGTTCAACTGATCCAACACGTCGACGCGTTCATCGTAGTAATCCTGCAAAAGCTCGGTTCCGGTATCACCCGGTTCTTTGACGCGCAAGAGGTATTCATTCAGTTGGTTGCGAAGTCCATCGATCTCGGTATAGAGACCGACTTCCCGCTTTTCCAACGCCTCGGACTCCAGCCGGTTCAGTTCTTTCACGTGCGATAAAACCCGGCCCCGTTCCTTGTCGTACTCACTCTGCACGTCCATCATTCCTCTGGCGCGCACAACATAACGGTAGGAATTGAGAGCATTTTCCGGCTGATTCAGCAGCCGCTTGCAATGCGCCGAGAGAACCAGCGCTTCATAGGTGAAATTCGAAGCCAAATAGTTTCGCAGCAGGGCGTGCGTTCGTTCCATGGCTGCATCGTAGTTACCCATACCCAAGTTTGCCCAGGCCTGGCCGATCAATGCCTCGTCAAAGCCGGCGAAGCCCTGCGATACCTGATCGAATGTCGCAAGTGCGTCGCTAAACTCACCTCGTTGATAATGGATCATGCCCAAGCGCAACAGGGCGGTATTACGAATGTAGGCGGTGTTGAGATTGGTCCAGGGATAGTTCTTCTTGTCCGACAACATGCGGAAGATGGGAATGGCGTTGTCAAACTCATCCAAGTTGGCATAAACGACGCCCAACAGCAATTGCGAGGGCGGATAGAATTCCGAACCAGCGGCAATCTGGGTCAGGGCGTCCTTGGCTTTGTTGAATTGCGAGTTTTCAAAGTACTTGTTGGCTGCCAAATAATGCGCATAGGACAACAAATCCTTTGCAGCTTGCGTGCTGTCTTTGACAACTTGATTGTAGTAATTGAAAAACTCTGCGGAAGTGCCGAAATCCTGCTCGTATTGCATCATCCGCACCAGAGCCTCTACCCGATACGGAGACTCGCCGCCAGTTTGGATGATCTCCTGATAGCCATCCTTGGCGGCATCATAAGCCATCCTTTGATGCCGGCACTCGGACAGATAGAATTTGACCGGAATCAGGTTGGCATAATAGGAACCGAATGCATCGAGGATGGACAGGAATTGAAACTCCGAGGCGCGAAATCGCCCTTCCGCATAATTGGTGAGGGCGTCGCTGATTTCATTTGCCAACATGCGATCGCGATCTTTATCGGATCCACGCTCGATCAACCCTTTGCGCATGATCTCGTATTTCGTCAGGCGCGCCTTGGCATCCGTCAGACGTTCTTCTTTCCATGCGTCTACAAAATCGCTGACGGTGGGATACGCCGGATAAGCATATTCGCTTTTGGTGATTAAGTCGTACACCGCCCGGTCAATGCGATTTAGCAAATCCTTCTTGACGCCTTCCAGTTGCTGGGCTTGTTGAGTTTGTTTGGTCTTAGCAGTCTGGTCGATAGCCTTGGAGACTTCTTGCACTCGCTGCATTTCGTTCTGATACTTTAGATAATCTTCCTCCGTCAGCGGCCCTAACGAGCCCCATTGGCTGAGAATCTTTAGCAACTGACCTTTGGCGTTTTGGATCGTATCGAGAGCCTCGCGATCATTGCGCGCTGTGGCCACAACTTTGTACCTTTCCAGTGCATCGAAAATATTGATGAGGGAGTCAAGCTCAGTTGTATATTCATCCACCATGCTGCCGACGCGCTCGGGAGTGTAGATGCCCTTGGGGAACATGCGGCGGTTTTCCATTGCGGCGGATATTTGATTCTTGGCATCCGCAACCGAATCCCAAAGCTTGGTGTCCTCGGCATATTCGGCAATGCGCTGCAAGCGTTGAAAGGCGGCATAAATGTTCAGCATGCTGTCAAGCTCGGCGGAATATTGGGCAATTAGCGAATCCTCCACCCCATAGATCTTTTGAAAGCCAGGCTGATCGCTAAGAATACCCTTTTCGCCGCGGGCCGACACTTCGTCATGCACGTTCTGCACCATTTGCAAAAGCTGTATCTCACGGGCAAGCAAAGTCTCTACGACTTGCTGGGTTTTGTCGTTCAGGTAAAATCGTAGCTTTTCGTCAAAACCGACTTGCGTTTTGTCTTCGGCTGCTGCAGGAATGCTCTGTTGTGCGTGGGATGCTGAAGTTAGGACGGCGTTTGTGCCTATGGATAGGGTTATAACCAGGAACAAAGAAGACACGATCCGCCAAGAGGCAAGCGAGCTATTGGGAGAAACCCTCTTCATTTACTGCCCTCTTGAGACTTAAAAAGGTTACGGCATCCTACACTGGGCGCCGCTCAAAAAATACGACTGAATTATATAAAGAATTTCTCACGATGTCAAGAACTTATTTAAGTGACATGGGAATAGTTTAGTTAGGGCGAGAATGCGATCGCCTCCCCCATTCCGGCTTTAAAATGTTTTCCTACTCCCATGACCCATCGAACCACTACCCTAATTGTGAACAGTCTTTCCTTCCCGCCTTTAAGCTGGAAGTATATCTGCTCCTCCACCGCCAAAAGATTGAGAGTTAAATCGAAAATTGCAAATCCAAAATCGAAAATGCTATTTTTGCTCGGCTACTGCCAAACGATTGAGAGCTCGCTGCAAGGCTAACCGGGCACGATCCAAGTCCAGATCGGAATGCTTTTCCTTCAACCGCTGCAAAGCACGATCGCGCGCCTGCCTGGCTCGTTCCACGTCGATCTCCGGACCTTGTTCGGCGCTCTCTGCGAGAACCGTCATCTTGTTATTGATCACTTCGGCAAATC
>Ga0172369_10002079_pt1 | contig 28107 bp, 19 predicted proteins | sample LakKiv25m_FD_114539 | JGI IMG/M metagenome (GOLD analysis project Ga0172369, IMG submission 114539) | Freshwater microbial communities from Kabuno Bay, South-Kivu, Congo - kab_022012_11.25m | ecosystem: Environmental > Aquatic > Freshwater > Lake | place: Democratic Republic of the Congo...
GCAAACATGGAGCGCACGAAAAATACAATGTTCTTTTCTGTTAAAGATAAAGATTACATCCTTCAAAAACTTTCACGTGCAGTACATTTCGAAAAGTTCATTCATAAAAGATTTCCCGGCCAGAAAAGATTCTCACTCGAAGGTGCTGAGGCATTGATTCCGGCGTTGGATGCCATTATGGAAAAAGGTGCCGAACTTGGTACCGAAGAGTTTATCATTGGCATGCCGCACCGGGGCAGGCTCAACGTTTTAGCCAATATCATGCGGAAATCATTCCGCGATATTTTTACCGAATTCGGCGGTATGAGGTATGAAGATGAAACGCTGCTTGGCGATGTGAAATATCATCTGGGTTATGCCTGCGACCGCACGACTACTACCGGAAAGAAGGTAAAATTAACACTTGCAGCAAATCCTTCGCATCTCGAAACCGTTGGCCCGGTGGTCGAAGGAATTTCAAGAGCTAAAACCGATATCGACTACAATGGAAATTTTAAGAAAGTTGCGCCTATACTAATTCATGGTGATGCCTCCATTGCAGGACAAGGGGTGGTTTACGAGGTTGTGCAGATGTCGCAACTCAAGGGTTATAAAACTGGTGGTACTGTTCATATAGTTGTAAATAATCAGGTTGGTTTTACCACAAACTACCTCGATGCCCGTTCCAGCACTTACTGTACCGATGTTGCCAAGGTAATCCAGTCGCCGGTATTCCATGTAAATGGCGACGATGTTGAAGCCCTGGTTTACACTATCCAGTTTGCCATGGAATTCCGTGATAAATTTCAGCGCGATGTGTTTATCGATTTATTGTGCTACCGAAAATATGGGCACAACGAAGGCGATGAACCCCGTTTTACACAGCCATTGTTGTACAAAATCATCGAAAAACACCCTGATCCTCTTGAAATTTACGCCAAAAAACTAATTACCGAAGGGGTGATTGATCAGGATTATCTGACCAAAACGGAAGAAAAAATAATTGCCACACTCGAAAAAAACTTTGAAGCATCGAAGGATCAGAAAAACAGTACGATCAGGTTCTTTTTGGACGATCATTGGAAGGATATCAAAAAAGCAAAGGAACAGGATTTTGAATCTTCCCCTGAAACAGGTGTAACCAAAGAGGTTTTGCTCGATATTGCTGATAAAATTACGCAACTCCCAAAGGATAAAGTTTTTTACAGGAAAATCGTAAAGCTGCAGGACGACAGACGTAATATGGCTATGGAAACCGGCATGCTCGACTGGGCCATGGGTGAGTTGCTGGCGTATGGAACACTTTTAAACGAAGGTTTTGCCGTGAGGTTAAGCGGGCAGGATAGTGAGCGTGGAACTTTTTCGCACCGCCATGCTGTTCTCACCGTAGATGAATCAGAAGAAAAATACATTCCTTTGCAGCATGTAAGCGGCAATCAGGCAAAATTTGAAGTTTATAATTCGCTGCTTTCGGAATATGGTGTGTTAGGTTTTGAATATGGCTATGCCCTTGAAACACCCAAAAACCTTACAATTTGGGAAGCGCAGTTTGGTGATTTTGGCAACGGGGCCCAAGTTATCATCGATCAGTATTTAAGCAGTGCCGAAGATAAATGGAACGTAATGAACGACCTGGTACTTCTGCTTCCTCATGGTTACGAAGGGCAGGGCCCGGAACATTCGAGTGCCCGCATAGAGCGATTTCTCACGCTTTGTGCCGAAAACAATATGCAAATTGTTAATTGCACAACACCCGCAAATTTTTTTCATGTGTTGCGCAGGCAGTTGCATCGTGAATTCCGGAAACCGCTGGTCATTTTTACACCAAAAAGTTTACTCAGGCATCCAAAATGTGTTTCAAACATTGGCGATCTGGCGAAAGGTGGGTTTAAAGAAGTAATTGATGATAAGGCAGCTGATCCAAAGAAGGTAAACCAAATTATTTTTTGCAGCGGAAAATTATACTACGATCTGTTGGAAGAAAAAGAAAAGAAAAATCATAGTGAAACAGCCATTGTACGGATAGAGCAATTATATCCGCTGCCGGTAGAGCAGATTAAGCAAATTATTAAGAAATACGAAAAAGCCACCGATTACACCTGGTCACAGGAGGAACCTATCAATATGGGAGCATGGTATTTTATCAGCCAGTATTTCCCACATGTAAACCTTCGCCCTGTTGCAAGACCAGCAAGCGGAAGCCCGGCAACAGGTTCCATCCAGTTTCATACCCTAAGGCAACATAAGATTATCGACAAGTCGTTCCAGGAATGTAATTGTCCGATGGTTACCAAAGAGTGCAGGATGATTTGTATTGGCAACCGGTGGAAGTCGTTCGCCGAGAATCCGGAAAAAGTAATTGCAGCAAATTTTTTAAATCCTTTGAAGTAGAAAAATTAGTCTTATGATCATCGAAATTAAAGTTCCAAGTCCCGGAGAATCAATCACCCAGGTTCAGTTGGCCAGCTGGCTTGTCGAAGACGGTGCATTTGTTGAAAAGGATGCCGAAGTTGCCGAAATCGATTCGGATAAAGCTACTTTAAGTCTTAGTGCAGCTGAATCAGGGAAAATTAAGATTTTGGTTCAGGCCGGCGAAACCGTTGATGTCGGAGCCATTGTCGCCACCATCGATAGTGATGCCCAGGGTGAATCAAAACCCGTTGCTAAACATCCAAAACCTGAAATTGTTGTCCCGGAATTGAAAAATCCGGAAGTCGAAAAGGAAGCAGAAATTTCAAAAATGGAAGTTCGAAGACCCGAAACGAAAGAGACCGTTGAAAGCACCGGAATCCATATTTCCCCATTGGCCAAAAAATTGCTCGAAGCCAACAGTTTCAGCGAAAGCGACCTTGTTGATTTTTATAAACGCTTGCGTATTTCAAAAGAGGATGTGGTCCGGTTTCTTGAAGATAAAAAGAATTTTCAGACACCTGTAGTGAATACGACAACCATAAAATCATGGGGCGGTTCCCGCACCATTGATCGAAAAAAGATGACAACGCTTCGCCTTAAACTGGCAGAGCGTCTTGTTGCAGTTAAAAATGAAACAGCCATGCTCACCACCTTCAACGAGGTGAACATGACACCAATCATGGATATCCGGAAGAAATACAAAGATGCCTTTAAAGAAAAACATGGTGCTTCATTAGGCTTTATGTCGTTTTTTACAAAAGCTGTAACAGAAGCATTACAGCATTTCCCGCAGGTAAATGCCCAGATCGACGGTGATGAAATCGTTCTCCACGATTATGCTGATATCGGTATTGCCGTTAGCGCGCCCAAAGGCTTGATGGTGCCAGTTATCAGGAATGCTGAAACCCTCAGCCTGGCTGAGATCGAAAACCAGATCAGAGATTTGGCAACAAAAGCAAGAAACAGCAAACTTACCATCGATGAAATGACCGGTGGTACATTCACCATCACTAATGGCGGGGTTTTCGGGTCGATGCTTTCCACACCCATCATCAATCCCCCACAAAGTGCAATTCTCGGGATGCACAACATTGTCGAAAGGCCTGTCGCAGTGAATGGTAAGGTCGAAATTCACCCCATCATGTATGTGGCATTGTCCTACGATCACCGCATTATCGATGGCAGCGAATCGGTAAGTTTCCTTATGAAAGTCAAAGAAATGCTTGAAGACCCGGCTAAGATGCTTTTCGGTGGTAGCGACCCTGTTAAAGTATTGCTTGGACTTTAAAATCAATCTGTAATATACATTCTTTATGTTTTTCTCATATTTATAAATCAGGGATTTAAAAAAAATTAAATGAAAAAATTAATATTTGGGATTGTTAACACCATTTTTGGGATTCTGTGGACAATCATGTCATTATCGGCGGCATTTGGAGACGATGTTGACCTGGTAACCGCAATCATCATTATTGTCGTTTTTACATTTCCGGGGGTTCTGTGGACGATCTACGGAATAAAAAGAATAATTCACCATAAGAGAACTAAAAATGACATCATTTCCGATTTTATTGCCAAGAAAGGTGTTGCAGCAATAACTAAAAATGAAGACATTCCGGGATATAGTCCGGAAGATATTCTGATTCATTGGGAAATTACCGGCAGGGAATGGGAAAGGTTTAAGGAGCGGAAATGTACACCTGAAGCGCTCAACCGGACATCATCATTGTATGCAGTTTCCACGGGCATTGGTGCCGGTGCCGTTATGCTTCTGGTATTCCATAATCAGCCTGTAAGCATAATGCTTGGTATTGCAGCCATTATTGGTGTACTTACTGCCGGAATATCTTTCTTTTTTATAAGAAAATCCGAATATAACAAATACGGTTTTGCAAATACGCTAAGGCAGGGTGAACTGACGCTAACAAACGAATTTGCCAATTTCTGTGGAAGAATCATCCCTTTAAATATAAGAAATAGTGAAGTTTTTAAAGGCCAGATTATCGAAAAGAACGGCTTCAGCTATTTATTTCTGAGGTTATGGAAACGGTCGTTCGGGACATATAAGATCGTGTTTTATGAATTTCCTATTCCGGCGGACAAACTTCAGGAAGCCGAACAAATACTTGTAATCTGATACCTGAACGCAATCGTTCCAATCCATATTAACCAAAAAAACAGGATTCTTTACGCAAAAGAACCCTGTTTTTACTATTAATGCTGCCATTGAACTTCTTCCGGAAGACCGGACAGTTCCAAACTTTTAGCAGACTTCACACATTACTGGATGATAAGCTGGACGATAAAATACAAAACCACTGTCGATACAACCAGTATGGATGCAATAATAAGAAAAGGCAATACATTGGTTTTGAAATTTTTCGGTTTATCATTCTTTATACCTTGATTTGTTTCCATTTTATAATGATTTTAATGTTAAAATATAGAATTAGTTCTGTTGATTATATCAGGCATTATCCTCCCGTTAAATCTAAAACAAAAAGATAACAGTTTAAAAGCCACCGTATTAAATTCTCATCTGTAAAGATTTCCAATACACAACAATTACTTGCTCACCAGGCAGGAAATAAAACCGGCCTGCCTAAAACAAGACCAGAAATCCTTATGAAAAAAAGAAGTAGCCTAAAAACCGGCTTATCGAAATCCTATATCCGCAGTAAACGCTTTTTAAAATAAGTGGGAGCTTTCGTAAAAATCCCAGCATATTGTTGGGTTGGAAATTTGGGCGGATTTAGCTGAAGCACCTTAAGCTGATTCTGGAAAACAAACGACACAAAATTAGAGGCAAATGCAAGGATACTTAGCGGGATCACATTAGTTTCCCGGATTGGAATATAATAAGAGTTAGCCATTGAGAAATCCAAAACCGGGTACAACTGGTCTTCTGCAACGATCTGTTGTTGCGTTAAAACCGGGTTGAATAATGAATATGGTAGCAGTAGGGAGTAAAAAAAACAAAGAAAAAGCAAACCAACAATCGCATGTCTGTTCCTGTTAACAAGTTCTTTGTACATTATTAAGCTTTTATTAAAGCAGCAAATATAATATCAGAAATCAACAGATGCCCACTTTTAGGATTTTTTATATCAAAACCTTATATTTCAGGTCCATGACTTGCTTAATCCTCATCCTTTTTCCGAAAAGTTTCGTAAATTTTCCAGATTACAAGTGAAAAATCCATATTTGTCGCCGATACAGTGGCTTACCCTCCTTACTCGTCCCTGAGTGCATCGATTGGCCGGATACGAACTGCCCTTCGGGCAGGAATAAGTCCTGCCAGTGCACCGGATATCACCAGAATGATCAAAGCAAAAATCGCGATGTTAAAGTCAACTTCCGGACTTTTAAACATTTGGTTGTCGGTACCAAATTTTAACAGCAGATAGTTAATCCCTTCAATTACACCTACACCAACCACCAAACCAAAATATCCGGCAAAAGAAGTCAAAAACACCGATTCGGTAATGATCTGGCTCATGATATTTGCCGGCGTCGCTCCAAGTGCACGCTGTACCCCTATTTCTTTGGTTCGTTCTTTTACAATTACAAGCATAATGTTGCTGATGCCAATAACCCCGGCGAGCAAAGTACCAATTCCTACAATCCATATCAGTCCTGCAATACCACCAAACAACCCATTCATCTGGTCGAATTCCTTCTGGAGATTAAAATGCCCGAAGGCTTCCTTATCGTCGGGTGAAACCGTATGCCGGCGCGCCAGTAGTTCGATGGCTTTCTCCTCAACAACTGCCGAAGGAACTCCATCTTGAGATGTGATTGAAAACCACCCGACAATATCTCCATAATTGTAGGTTTTTTGTAATGTGGTGAAGGGGATAAAAATGCTTTGTTCTTTTTCGCCACCAAAATTGATGTTGGTGTTTAAAGGTTTAAAAGTACCGACTACCTGAAAAAAAACGCCCTGTATCTCGATGTACTGGCCAATGGGATCTTCATCTTTTTTGAAAAGAATTTCCTGCACCCGGCTACCGATGACGGCAACTTTTCGTTTTTGTTCGATATCAATCTGGTTAAGAAATCTTCCTTTAGGTATCTCCATCGGGTCGATGAGGTTCCAGACAGGGTATTCGCCAAGAATGGAGAATGCACCTGTTTTATCTTTTCTGATCACGTTATTGGTGCCATCTCCTGAAGACCAGCCCTGGATTTTTGGTGAAAGATATTTTATTTCGGGAATAAAGTCTTTGAGAGCTTTAATATCATCGTTCCTGAAATTAAAGCGCCTGCTTCGGGGTAGGCCTTTGTAAGGAATAGTTGTCCGTTGTGTCCAGATGAAAACGCTGTTGGTTGCAAAATTTCCCATACCCTGGGAAACACCATGTTCGAGGCCACGGCCTGAGCCCAGCATGATGATGAGCATAAAAATCCCCCAAAACACCCCGAAAGCTGTCATAAACGTCCGAAGTTTGTTCTTCTTCAGCGTATGGAAAATTTCCTGCCATTTGTCTCTGTCGAACATTTTAAAACCAGTTTTTATGTCTGCTCAACGCTTCAATTATAAATTCTTTTATTTGTGTCTCACTAACTAACCCTTCACTTACAAGTATAATGGAAACTCCCTTTCCATCAGTTCGATCATTTTCAATTTCCCTCAGCCTTTCCAATCTTCCATTCTTCCAGTTCCTTTTTTTTATTCATCTCTCAATGCCTCAACCGGTTTAATGGAAGCCGCTTTTCGGGCCGGAACAAAGCCTGCGACGGCTCCTGCAATCACAAGCAGAATCGTTGCGCTGATGGCGATGTTGAGGTTAGCTTCCGGATTCCTGAAAAACTGGGTCTTAATAAATGGCGAAACCAATTCAAGCAATCCAACCCCAAGCACAAGACCTATGTACCCGGCAACCGATGTTATGAAAACCGCTTCCTGCATAACAAGCATGATGATAGATGAAGGCGTTGCACCCATCGATTTTCGGATACCGATTTCTTTGGTACGTTCCTTTACCGAAATCATCATGATGTTGCTCACACCAACAATTCCTGCAATGATTGTCCCGATTCCGATAATCCAGATAAACAACCTGATGGCAGCAAACAAATCCATGAATTTCTTAAATTCTTCAACCCCGTTCCAGATAAACAAGGCTTGTTTGTCGTCGGTATCGAACGAATACTTTGCTGCTATTTTGCTTCTGATTTCTTCCTCCATGCGTTTGCTGTCATCTACAGTATTGGAACCAACAGTCACGGCAAGCGTCTGAAGTCGGTCCTTTCCCATGAAAACCTTTTGAGCCGTAGTGATCGGAAGGTAAATCATACGCTGCTCATCCTGCCTCCCGTTGTCGTCGGTCCATACACCCACAACAAGAAATGGAATACCTTTCACATTGATGTATTCTCCCAAAGCGGCTTTGTCCTTAAAAAGTGCCTTTTTTACAGCATTACTGATGGCGGCGACTTTCAAAGTTTTCTGAATGTCGAATTCATCAATGAAGCGACCTTCGAGCATTTCAACCTTTTCTATTATCTTATAATCGGGGTGAACCGTGCTGATCTCAAAATTGCCATATTCGTTCTTGTATGAAACGAGGTTATCTCCCCAAACTCTCGAACGACCTGCGATGTAACCAATTCCGGGTAAGGTTCGTTTGAGATTTTTGTAATCATCATTTTCAAATTGGATGTAACGGCCGGGCTTCAGACCTTTAAAAGCTTTTGTGGTTTGCCCGCCCCAGACCCAGAGCGTGTTTGTTGCTGACGACTCAAACTGATCACGCACGCCGTTTTCCAGTCCCTGACCTGAACCCAGGAGGATGATCAGCATAAAAATTCCCCAGGCCACGCTAAATCCCGTAAGAAAAGTCCGCAACTTATTTTTGCGGAGGGTACTGAAAATCTCTTCCCATTTGTCGATCAGGAACATATGGTGATTTATTTATTTTCCGAAGACGAATATGTGTTTTTTAGTAACGATTAAAACCACATAAAATGATAATACATAGCGAGGTTTTTAAAACATCAAAGCTAATCGATTTTAATGTAACTTTCAGAAATGGTTCGGACATTTGTCTTAAAAATTTAAAAATGCCCTGAACCATGTGGTTTAAAAATTGTTTTCGTTACTAAGTTTATTATGTTCTTATAATCATCAAAACAATTTTTAAAAACATGAAATACAAATTTCTGGGAAATACCGGAGTGCTGGTTTCTGAACTCTGTTTTGGTACGATGACCTTTGCCGGGAAGGGATTCTGGGAAGCCATCGGTCAGCAGCAGCAGGAAGAAGCCAACGACTTGGTAAAAACTGCTTTCGACAGCGGTATCAACTTTTTCGATACTGCGAATGTTTACTCCGAAGGTCGTTCGGAAGAAATGTTAGGTGAAGCCATCCGAACGCTTGGATTGAACCGGCAGGAATTGGTTATTGCCACAAAAGTGAGGGGAAGGGTTGGGAAAGGTGTAAACCAGGTTGGCCTGTCGCGCCTGCATATTATGGATGCCGTTGACGACAGCCTTCGCAGGCTTGGACTCGATCACATCGATCTTTACTACATCCATGGCTTCGACAAATATACACCGCTCGAAGAGACGATGCGTGGCCTGGATGATATTGTCAGAGCCGGGAAAGTTAGATACCTGGGCGTGAGCAACCATGCTGCCTGGCATATCATGAAAGCCAATGCTTATGCATCAAATCATGGAATGGCCACATTTGATGCCTGTCAGCACTTTTATTCGATTGCTTCCAGGGATATTGAGCGTGAACTTGTGCCGATGATAATTGATCAAAACCTCGGCCTCATGCCCTGGAGTCCATTGGCGGGAGGATATCTTTCAGGCAAATTCACCAAGCCCGGCGAAGATTTATCTGGTACCCGCCGTTCCAGTTTTGATTTTCCGCTGATCGACAAGGAAAAGGCCGATAAAATTATTGGTGTAATGACTGGCATTGCCGCCTCGCATCAGGTATCGGTGGCACAAATCGCCCTTGCCTGGCTGCTGCATCAAAAAGCCGTCACCAGCGTAATAATCGGTGCAAAGCTCCAAAGCCAGCTTCACGAAAATATTTCCTCTACAAATGTTAATCTTAATGAAGAGGAGTTGAGCCAGTTGAACGAAATCAGTGCACTTAAACCCGAATATCCGGAATGGATGATGGAACGCCAGTTAAGTGGCCGGGTACCTGAAGGGACAGAATAAACGTCTGTCCGGTCATCGGTTTATAAAATAGCTAAATCAAAACGGCAGGCTGTCATCATTGAATTGCAGGCCGTTTTTCATTTCTTTTATTTTCGTGTCTTCGCCATTGTCCCTGATCCAAAACAGTTAAATATTATTCAAATTGATATTTTGACTTTCTAAAAAAGATTCCTGACTTATCTTTGCTGCTTCTATTGCGAATTTGAGCAGAGATTATGAAGAAAATCTTTACTGTTATTTTTACCAATGTCATTGTTTTTCTGTTATTTGGCAGTGCTTTCGCACAAACGGAACAAAAGAATCCTTTTGCCGATGGAAAACCGGTCGGTCTGATGTTTTCCAATTTCCATGTAGGATTAAACAAAGGCGCCAGTCCAACGGCATTTGAAGTTACAAGAGCATATCTTGGCTATGAATTTCAGATGAATAAAAATTTTAGCAGTAAAATCCTCATCGACATCGGTAGTCCCGATGATGTTTCGCAATATTCACTTCTGAGGCGTTTTGCCTATTTTAAGGATGCTTACCTGCAATATGCGGAGGGAAAGTTAACGGTTCGGTTTGGTATTGTTCCACTCCAGGCCTTCAGGCTGCAGGAGCAGGTGTGGGGGCACCGGTATATTTACAAAACTGTGCTCGACCAGAATGGCCTGGCATCGAGTGCCGACCTGGGAACGTATATTAATTTTAAAGCCAGTAAAGTTGTCGAATTTGATTTTACTGCAATGAATGGCGAAGGATTTTCTTCCCCACAGACAGATTATACATTTAAAACAGGTTTTGGTTGTACAATAACTCCATTAAAAGGATTAATGATCAGGTTTTATGGCGATCTGGCCAGCAAGAACTCGGATCAGATTACGCTTGTGAATTTTTTGGCTTATCAGATCGATAAAAAGCTGGCTGCTGGTTTTGAATATAATCTCAGGTATAACGACAAATATGAAATGAATCACGACAGGGAAATGTTTTCGGCTTACTTTACCTACGATTTCAACGAAAAATTCCAGGTTTTCGGACGCTACGACAAGATCAATTCCAACATCATTCTCTCGGAACCGCGACCATGGAGTATTGACCAGGACGGTAGTTCCATCATAGCAGGTGTACAATACTGCCCGATACCAAAAGTAAAACTTGCAATCGACTACCAGGATTGGTATCCATATGCGAAAAATATCAGTAATGAATCGTTTATTTATTTTAATCTCGAATTCAGAGTATGGTAAGAAATAAGATTATACTGGCCCTATTTGTCGTTTCAGCACTTTTTTTTAATGCCTGCCGGAAAAGCAATTTCGAAATTCCGTTAAACAATAATATTACCGATGGCGGACAAGGCACAGGCACAGTTACCTGGCGTGCCGGGAACAACTATGTTATCGAAGGATTGGTGTTTGTTAACGACGGTCAGACACTCACGATTGAACCGGGGACGGTGATCCGGGCAAAAACCGGCCAGGCTGAAAATGCAAGTGCATTGATTGTGGCCCGCGGAGGATACATCATCGCTCAGGGGACAGCCGAAAAACCAATCATTTTTACAGTCGAAGGTGATGATCTGAACGGCAGTATTCCATTAAAAAGCCGCGGCCTCTGGGGTGGTTTACTTCTGCTCGGCAATGCGCCATTAAATGTTTCCGGTAATGAATCTTTCGTCGAAGGGATAACTCTTTCGGAACCGCGGGGTGTTTTTGGTGGAGATGATCCGGCTGATAATTCAGGAATCCTGCAATATGTTTCGATCCGGCATGCAGGAACCAGCCTTGGCGAAGGGGACGAAATCAACGGTCTCACGCTCGGTGGTGTAGGCAGTGGAACCACAATTGATCATATCGAAATTATCGACAGTGCCGATGATGGCCTGGAATTTTTTGGTGGCACGGTGAACTGTCGTTATATTGCCGTTGCCTTTTGTGGCGATGATTCCTTCGACATGGATATGGGATACCAGGGAAGAGGACAATTCTGGCTGGCTATCCAGACTATCGAAACCGGTAACATGATTGTTGAACTCGACGGCAGCCCCAGTCGTCCCGCTATTAAACCATACACAAAACCGCTGGTATATAACCTTACTGCGATTGGTCGTGGTCATGAAGCCAATGAAGGGCTGATCAGTTTCAGCAGCAATTCTGCAGGCAGTTTTAAAAATTCGATTTTCATCAGCCAGCAATGGGGAATCAGGCTCGGGTTCGACCTTCAGCATGAAAACAGCCTGGAACAATGGCAAAATCAGAACCTCGCAATCACAAACAACACTTTTTTCAATGTGGCATTCGATACCCCCGAATCGATCTTTACCATTTCAGGTGATAATCCTGGTGATGACATCATCCAGCAGTGGCACGACTATTTTTTTCAGGCCGCCAATCAGGTTAAAAATCCTGAATTTGTGATTCTTGCCGAAACTTATCATCCTTTTCCTGCCAACGATTTTACCAGCCCCATCGAACAGCCTGCCGATCCCTGGTTTGAAAATGTTACATTTCAGGGGGCCTTTGGCAACAGCAACTGGTTGCTCGGATGGTCATTACTGAGCAGAGAAGGGATTGTTTATTAAAGGTTGGTGTGATGTGAATGGTAATATATCCGCGCAGATCGGGAACCCAGGCGCTGTAACCGGTTCTGGTTTTTTTGATGATGGTAAGATATTTTCTTATTATTTTTTTCTTTAGATCCGCTTGTTTTCCGGTTTTTATCGTTTACCTTTTGGGAATCCTGACGTGTGTTAAAAACATCGGTAATCTGCACGACCTCTGTAACTTACTAGTAAACAATTTCATAATTTCCTTCAATCAAATACCGGGTACCTTCATTGAGGTGCTCTAAAGATTTCTCGCTTTGCCCGGATTGAGGATGTTTCAGGAGTTGCCCAGTTGCTGTAAAAATGTTGGCTTCACTCTTGTCAGCAATTTGTTCACCATCATTTTCCCAGTAATACTTGTAAATCTCTTTAAGTGTTTCCCAGGCAAAGTTCGGCCAAATAATATTCATCTGTTCACCAGTATTCCTATTCTCTTTTTTGACCTGTTCCTGGTTTTTAATCGTCCCGGCAAGATAATCCTTGTTTGATCTTTCTGCCCTGATGAAGAGTTGTTTTTGAGTAAATGGCTTTAGCGCCTTCTCAACTTTCGGCAGCTTATTGTTTTTGAGGATTTTTAATTCGATTTCATGAAGAATATTATCATCTTCAATCCCAATCACATATTCGATCAAATTCAGTTTTCTGGTTTTTTAATCTATCATTTTGGTTCTCTGCAAATTCACCATGCAAATGGTTCATTACATTATAAAAGCTTTCTTTATTTAACACCGAAAATCATTAAACCGAATCAGCACAATACAATAGTTTAATAAATTTCCTTTAAACCGGAAATCGTCTTCCAGGCAAAAATCTTCTATCCATTCAGGGATATAGCCATGCTTATTTTTCTGAGAAAATGACGCTGCGTCTCAAAAAATATCTATTAGCGTCTTTAAAAAAATCACGCTGCGTGGTTTTTTTTGCCAATTATACAGGATTGTTCTATCCCAGTTTTGACAAATCAAAAAACCCTTCCACGGTTAATCCACAGAAGGGTTTTTCTGAAAAAGGACAGGCTCCTTTTTGCTATAGCTGTTTCAGGCTTTGCCTGGATATCCTGTTGGTTTTATTACGTTTTATCCTGATTTTCATTTTGTGGGCAATCAGATACATTGCCGGCACAAAAACAAGCGTAAGGAATGTAGCAAAACTCAACCCGAAAATGATGGTCCAGGATAACGGGCCCCAGAACCTCACATTATCACCACCAAAATGGAGTTGTGGATTGAGTTCGGTAAACATGGTAATAAAGTTCAGTGTCATTCCAATGGCGAGCGGAACAAGGCCGAGCATGGTAGCTGTGGCTGTGAGTACCACCGGGGTAATCCTGGTTTTCCCGGCCAGCACAATAGCTTCAATGGTCCTGTGTCCTCGCTCACGAAGAACATCTGTAAATTCAACAATCAGGATACCGTTTCTTACTACAATACCACCAAGAGCTACAATTCCAAGGCCTGTCATCACAATAACGATAGGCATTTTGAAAATGATCACACCCAATAACACACCAATGATACTGAACACCACCTCGCTAAGGATGATCAGAGATTTTGAAAGCGAATTAAACTGGCTGATGAGTACAAAGAAAATCAGTCCGATCGAAATAATCATCGCTTTGAGGAGAAACATAGTCGATTCGGCCTGGTCTTCCTGTTCGCCGGTAAACGATATGGTTATATCCGGGTTAGCGGGGTATCTGTCGGTTAGTTTCCTGATTTCGGCAACCACTTCGTTGGCCGTATAACCCGACAGCACTTCGGAACTCAGGGTGATCACGCGTTTGAGATTCTTACGTTTTATACCACCATAAGTATCGGAGTATTCGTAACTTGCAACCGATGAAAGGGGTATTTGCCTGAGTAATCCTGAATTCATATCACGGTAAATGATTTTCAGGTTCAGAAGCTCGTTGATATTCTCGCGTTGATCCTCGCGATAACGCAGGGTGATGTCGTATTCATCTTCATCTTCCTTAAATTTAGAAATCTCCTTGCCAAAAACGGCAGTGCGGATTTCCATTGCGATCTGTCCTGTACTGATACCTTCACGGTTTGCCCGCTCCCGGTCGATTTTTACAATAATTTCGGGTTTATTGGCCTGGAAATCTGATTTCAATTCTTCAACACCCGGAACCTGTATGGAATCGAGGTATCGTTGATAGCCTGTTGCATAATCGATCAGTTCGTTCAGGTTTTCACTGGCAATCTCTATGTTGACGGGCTTTCCGGTAGGCGGTCCCATCTTGTTCTTTTCGACAACAATTTCAGCTCCGGGAATTCCCTGTACCTTCTGCCTGATCAAATCGATGTATTTGTTGGTGTGAACCCCTTTCCGGTACTTATATTCAACAAAGTTGACCGTAATTTTGGCAAGATGTGATGAACTGGTGCGATCGAAAAAATCCTGAGAAGCACCCAAGGCAACATTGGTTATAACCGATTCGACGATTGGATTATTTTCGCCTAAGGCGTGGTAAACCCTTTTTTCGACGATCTGGGAAATGGAGTCGGTATATTTCTGGTCGGTTCCCACCGGAAGACTAACAAAAACATCGATCGTATTGGGCTCGTTATCGGGGAAAAACAATACTTTTGGTTTGGCAACACCAACCAGGAACAGGGTGAAAAAGAAAAGACCAACAATGCCAGTCAGCAGGACATAAGGCCTCCTTCCATTCAAAACAAACCTGAGTTGTCTGTCGTATATACTCATCAGATATGGCCAGACCACCTCCTGGAATTTTGTGATCATTTTGCGGATGATTAACTGGAACAGCAAAATAAGCAGGAATATAAAGACCAGGAAATTCGCGATACCGAACCACCTCACAAGATATGAAAACACGGCTACACCAAGAAGTATAATTAGCATCACCCTGTATTTTTTAAAGAAGTTCTGCGATGAAGTCTTTTCGTATTCATGTTTCATAAACGTCACCGCAAAAACAGGGTTAATGATATATGCGACGAATAACGAGGCAAAAAGGGTAATGATAAGTGTGATGGGGATATATTTCATAAACTCACCTGTAATTCCCGGCCAGAATATTAAGGGGAAAAATGGTGCCAGCGTTGTGAGTGTTCCCGACAGGATGGGAAGGAAAACCTCTCCTGCCGCCTGTTTGGCGGCATTGATGATATTATGTTCATACTTATGCACCCGGTGCGTGTTTTCGATAACTACAATCGCATCATCTACCACAATACCCAAAGCAAAAATGAAAGCAAACATCACAATCATATTCATCGAGAAACCAAGTCCCGGCAAGATGATGTAGGCAATAAACATCGAAAGCGGAACCGATAACCCGACAAAAAAGGCATTGTTGAACCCCATGAAAAACATCAGGATCAGCGTAACCAGAATAAACCCGATAACCTCGGTGTTGATGAGTTCTTCGAGTGTACTGCGGGTAAACTTCGACTGATCACCGGTAAGCGTTATCTTTAGATCTTTAGGGAAAACTTTATCTTTAAGCTCATTATTGATGATGTCCTTGATTTTATCAGAAGCATTCAGCAGGTTTTCGCCGCTTCGTTTGATAACATTAAGTGTGATAACATTTTGTCCGCCAAGCCTCGAAAAGCTCTCCTGTTCCTTAAAGCCATCACGTACTTCGGCGACATCTTTAACGTATAAAATTGCACCGCTCGACGATTTGAGGACGATATCCTTAATCTGATCGGGCCGGGTAAATTCACCTGCCACACGAAGTGACCGTTTCATCCCATAATTTGAGATATTGCCGGCAGAGATTGTCAGATTTTCATTCGCAATGGCTCTTTCAAGATCTGACAAGGTTACGCTGGCAGCCTGCATCTTATACATATCAACATTCACCTGAATTTCGCGCTCAAGGGCTCCTACAATATCCACACGGGTAATTTCCTTTAACGACTCAATGCGGTCCTGAGCGATATCGGCATATTTTTTCAACTGGTCGAGGTCATAATCACCTGAAATATTGATATAAAGTATCGGAAATTCAGAAAAATCGATTTCCATCACATTCGGATCGTCAGGCAGGTTATTCGGCAGGTCGCTTCTGGCTTTGTCAACAGCATCCTTTACCCTTTGTTTACACTCATTAACTTCAACATCGGTATTAAATTCAACAACCACTATCGAGAAATCCTGGACGGATTTACTGGTAATTTTTTTTACATCAGCCAGGCCCTTAATCTGTTTTTCGATGGGACGTGTCACGAGGTTTTCCATGTCCTCGGGTGAAGTACCAGGGTATGGTGTCGATACCATGATGGTAGGAATCACAATATCCGGAAACGATTCCTTCGGAAGGCTGTTATAGCTCATCAACCCCAGGATGGTAATAAATATCGTGAGGATATAAACACTCGTTTTGTTGTCGATGGCCCAGTTGGTTGCAAAAAAATATTTATGTTTTTTCTTTTCCATTTTGTAATCTTTTTGGCTGTTAAAGAGGATTTATTCGCTGAAAGATACGAGCTGGCCGTCGTTAATCGTCTGGTAGCCCTGACTGATAATCTTGTCGCCCGGTGTAAGCCCGGAAACAATTTCGGCCATGCCATTATAAATCTGACCAACTTCGACACTTTGTTTGGTGGCAACAGAGTTTTTGCCCGAAACTTTTACAAGGTAAACATATTTACCATTTCGCGTATTTTGAATGACATTTACAGGAATCGAAATGGCCTGTGGGTTATTATAATCATTAATCTTAACCACAGCAACCATATTAACCCTGTACTCCATATTGCCCGGCTTTAAGGGCACTTCTATGCTGAAAGTCCGGTTGGTTGGATTGATGTATTTGCCTGTAAATGATATTTGAGATAAAATTTCCTCGTTAACATCAGGAAAATGAATTCGTACCGAATTCCCGACTTTTACTTTTGATGAATACGATTCGGCAAGGTCAGCTTCCACTTTTACATTCGAAAAATTTACAACACGTGCAACCGGGCTACCGGGTAAAGCCATCTGGCCAACTTTAACAGGAACTTCTTCGACGGTGCCCCTGATGGGTGACTTTATTTTTGTCTTTGAAATTTGTTCTTCAATGGTTGCCATGCGGTTTTCGAGCGATTCTTTGTTGGATTTCGCCTGCAGGAATTGGATTTCGCTGCCCACTTTCTGATCCCAGAGCCTTTTCTGACGTTCATAAACCGTGCTGGCAAGCTCATAACTTGTTTTGACTTCGTCGAGCGATTTGTTTAAAACGTCCGAGTCAACCTCAGCCAGAATCTGTCCTGGTTTTACAACATCACCTTCGGTTACAAAAATATTTTTAATCGTTCCTGCCATGTCGGAGGGAACAATGACTTCGTCGTCGGCTTTTACGGTACCCTGGATTTCGATGTAATGATCGAAATTTGAATAGGCAACCGTAGAAATATCAACAGGTTTGATATCTTTTGCAGCAGGGCCTGATCCTTCAGCATTAAGCTCTGCCTCTATTTTATCGATCTTGTCGGTAATCTCCTGTTGCTGTTTTTTTAAGCTGTCGAGTTGTTGTTTTTTGTCGGGCTGGCTACATGAGAAAGCCAACATGGCCATTAGGCTAATTAATAATAACTTCTTCATAATACTATACTTTAGTTTGTTTGTTTACAGGGTGTTTAACACTTTATTGAGTTTTGTTTTTGCATTTAAAAGTTGCAGCATGTCCTGGAAATAGGTTCGCTGCGCATCGAGATACTGGTTGTTGGCAGTGGTTAATTCGAGGCTGGAAGTAAGGCCTTCGCGGTATTTAATCAACGACCTTTCGTAAATCTTCCTGGCAATTTCAATATTTTGATTTTGCACCTTGTAGCTTTCCACTGCATTTAAAAAGTCGCTCCGCGATTGGGAAAGGTCAAGATAAATGCCCTGAATAACCTGTTCTTTGGTGTTCTTTGCTTTTTCGAGATTCATTCTTGCCTGACTGATTTTTGCCATCCTGCTGCCACTTGTAAATATTGGGAAGTCGAGGCTGATGCCGACCATATCAGGTGTCGAAAAGTCGAAGGCAGGTTTGTTGGCTTTTTCCTGGTGCTGGTAAAATCCGGCTAAGGTAGGCAGGAACCGCCATTTTTCGAGTTTAAGATTGAGTTCACCTATTTTTTCCTGATTAGAGATCAGCTGGTAATCGATATTGTCCCCCAGGATCAACTGCTGAACCAGAAGGCTTTCGGAATCCAGTCCGGTGATAAGCTGATCGAGGTTTTCGGTAAGTTCGATGTTTGCATCAACATTGAGGCCCATTTGAAACTTCAAAAGTTTCAAAGCCACCTCAATCTGGCGTTTAAGTGTACTAACGGAGTTTTCCAACTGTGTTTTTGTGAGCCTGATCTGGTCGAGATCTGTTTCTTCTACAAAGCCCTCCTTAAAAGACTCGCTGACTTCGAACTCTGTTTTTACGATGTTTGCCAAAATTTCCTCACCAATTTTCTGGCTTTCACGCAGGACAAGAACGAGGTGGTACGAGTCGTAAACCAATTGTTTGATTTCGAGTTCGGTTTTGACAAGGCTTTGCTCTGAAACCAGCTTGAAAGTTTTCGACGCCTGCAAGCCTACAATATATTCACCACTGAAAATCAACTGTGAAACCACGAGGTTAGCAACCGTATTTTCTTTTACACCAAGGGGAATTACATCCCCGGGAGTGCTGCCAAGCGACAAGTTATCGCGAAGTGCCTGAGGTGTAAAGGGTATCCCTGCCGCAAAATCTTCAACCTTGATTGTTGTCGTTGGAAAGGCTAATTCGGGAACCTTAAAAATATTGGTATATTGTGCATTTACCGCCACCTGGGGTAAGCCGATGGCAGTTGTTTCCCACACTTTCTTTTTTGCAATTTCGATGTCGGTTACCGAATTTTTAACGGTATAGTTGTTTTCGATGGCATATTGTATGGCCCCCTGGAGCGAAAACTTTAAAACCGAATCCGGTTTGGTGTTGTTTTGACTGCTTATCTTTCCTGCAACAGGGAAAATGAGCAAGAAAACCAATAGCATTTTTAAAAGCTTCATGTTAACTGTGTTAAAGGTTGTTGTTTTCGAATTTGCTTTTTTGTTGTTCATAATAAATTAAACCCTGTGAGTTAGCGATACCACGAATGTGGTTGTCGAACATCACTTTAAAAATTTTATTAAACTGATAGATGTTGTCGTTGTTGAAAATGAACTCATGAACACCTTCGAGCTTTTTAATATAGAGTTGCGAAATTATCTCAATGTCGATATCATGGCGGTAAAGGCCCTGCCTGATGCCGCGCTTCAGGTTTTCGGTTGTAAATGTAAGAACTGCATTTTTGCGACGTTCAAAAAAAGGCTTGATGAGGTCGGGGTAATATTTATGAAGGTCGAAAAGTGCTGAAGGATTATATTTCTTCAAATCCTCATTAATTCTTATGCTGATTTCAATCAATTCGTCGATGGCATTTACCTCACTGCCCGCGTTATCTTCAAAGCAATGAAACGATTCCTTTTCGTGGGATTCGAAAATCTTGGTAATCAAATCGGCTTTGCTATGGAAATAATGGTAAAGTGTCTTTTTTGAGATTCCTAATTCGCGGGCAATGTCATCCATCGAAACGCTGCGGATGCCGAATTTCATAAAAATCTCAACACTGTCTTTGAGAATTTTGTTCTGTTTATCGATGTTAAGCTGTTCGTCCAAGATGATAAATGAAAATATTACTTTAAATTTGGGACGCAAAGGAAACGTTTTTTTTATTAAATGTTTCCTATGTGTAAGAAAATGTTAGTTGCGGGATTTATATTGATAATTTTCCAATTTCTTATGCGCATTTCAGGGCTGCTGTAATTTCAAAAATTTTGATATTTTTGTATAAAGGGCGTAAACGCCCCGAAGTTCTTTTCAGGTCTGATTCCGGTCGGGCAGTTGACAGACTGGGTTAAAAAGGAAAAATTGCTCCTTTGCGCGGGAAAGACTAACATTGGATGAATTTCAGGGCGTTTACGCCCTTCAAAAACAAAGCAAAAACATAAACAATAAAAATGTCACACACCTGGTCAAGAATTTTGATGCATTACACCTGGTCGCCATGGAACCGCGAACCAGTTCTTAACAAAACGCTTATTTCGCTGTTGATCGAACATTTCAAAACCAAATACCCAAAGGGCGGCGAGATTTATGTTGACACCGCAAACGGAATTGCGGATCATATTCATTTGCTTGTGGGTTTGAAACCGATGATAAGTGCATCGAAAGCGGCAAATCAGCTTAAAGGTGAATCCTCGCACTGGATCAACAGCAACGATTTCCTTACGCAGAAATTCGCGTGGCAGGAAGGGTTTGGTGTGGCATCGGTGTCGCATAGCGGGGTACAGCGTGTGAGGAAGTATATTTATAATCAGGAAGAACATCACCAGACGGTTTCTTATGAAGAAGAAATCCGAAGATTTTTAAAGGCTTTTGAAATTGAAATTGTGGAAAAGGATGAAGAAGAATAGGAAGGGCGTAAACGCCCTAAAAAATTTTCGTGGCCGCACATCCATATCCTTAGCCCGGCCGTTAACGGCATCCACATCCTTAGCCCAGCCGTTAACGGCTGGGCTAAGGAAATCCACGTTCCGAAGATGTTTCGGGAAAACGATTTTCGTAACCCGGGGTTTCAACCCCGGGATTAAAAAACCCCCGAAACCCCCACCAAAAGGGCGTTAACGCCCTTTTCTCTCTCCCCCAAAAACAACTCCCAAAAAAAATATTTGTTTTTTTTCTCTCATTTTTCCTTATTTTCACCAATCAATATAATTCCTTTTTTACCCAAAAAAAACGAATGGCTCTTTCAATTATTAACCAAATTCCTTCTTTATGAAAAAATCAGTTGTACTCTTTGCATTCCTTTGTTTTGGGCTGGCAGGCGCCTTTTCCCAAACCGGCTCCATCACCAATGTACAGGTAGCCCAGCGCAGCGATGGCAGCGGGCTGGTAGATGTATATTTTGACCTGAATGGGTCAGGTAGCACTTATAATATTAGTCTGGAAGTCAGTTTTAATTCTGGTTCAAATTACACGATCATACCATCAACATTCCTTAGTGGTGATATTGGCCCAATTAGTTCCGGTATAAACAAACACATCATTTGGGACGGCTTATCCAGTTTTCCGAACACCTATTCAGACCAATCAAGGCTGAAAATAACTGCATCCGAAAATGTAGGCTGCCCTACTACTTTGACAGATATTGATGGAAACACCTATCAAACTGTTAAAATTGGAGACCAATGTTGGATGAAAGAAAACCTCAAAACAACAAAATATAACAACGGGTCGAATATAGAATATCCTGGGAGTAATAATACCGTCTGGCAAAATAATACATCAGGAGCCTATGCATGGTACAACAACGATAATTCCTGGAAAAACATTTACGGAGCTCTTTACAATTGGCGTGCGGTCAACAACGCGAGTGGATTATGCCCCATAGGATGGCATGTGCCAAGGGATGATGAATGGACGCAATTGACTACTTACATTAGTGGTGGAACTAACAATTGTGGCACCGGTTTAAAATCATGCAGGCAGGTGAATTCTCCATTAGGAGGGAACTGTAATACCTCTGACCACCCTCGTTGGAACTCAAATGACACCTATTTCGGAACTGATGAATACGGATTTTCAGCCTTTCCTGGTGGTTACCGTGGTAATAATGGTTTTAGTTTTTATTTCAGTTTGGGGAATGCGGGATATTGGTGGTCGGCAACCGAGAACTCCACTACAAACGCTTGGTCCCGTTCGGTAAGTTTTTCCTCCCCAATGATATACAATGCCTACGCTTCAATGACACGCGGTTACAGTGTTAGATGTATTAAGAATTAATCTGTTTTCAGGTTTGGTAATCAACTAATTATAAAACTTTGAGTACACTTTTATTCAAAAGTAATAATTAAAAATGAAATGAAAAGGGAAATATTTATATTTTTAATTGTTTTAATAAGCCACTTGGGGTTTGCACTAACCGGTTCAATCGCCAACAATAATAACCTAAAGTCAACAAATCCCATTGTTAGTCAATCTAATACAATTGTAAAACCACATGATTTTTATAAGTATTCTTTGTCATCTCCTCCGGCTGGATGGCAGTCTTCTTATGGTAGATGGACGATATCTCAGGCTCAATTTGGAAATAATATCGGAGGTTACCCGACTTCCGATTTTGATTACAAAACCTATTGGCCAGCTAACAGATTTTTGTATTTGAGGAAACAAACAGAATTGACTGCTTTTGCCTTGGAAACACTTATTTGGTACCTGGGAGTTGACAATGGTTATAAGTTATTTGTGAATGGCAGTTTAGCTTCAGAAGGTTATGACGACGGCTATAATTTCAGGTGGAAATATAGTGGCACGATTAATCCGGTTCATCTGAATCCCGGAATTAACATAATAGCCATTGAATGTGAAGACAGAGGCGGTTTGACAGCATTCGACATGATGATTACCGGACTATCACTGCTAAATCATTCAATTTCAAATATCCAGGCGATTCCACGCTCTGACGGTAGTGGAATCGTTGATGTTTTTTTCAATTTGAATGGCATCGAAAATTCCTACGATATCACTTTAGAAGTAAGTTTTGATGGCGGAAGCACGTATTTACCAATTTCGTCAAACTATATCGTAAGCGATGTATCAGATGTTAATCCCGGGAATAATAGACATATCATCTGGAATGGTACAGGAAGTTAACCGAACGCTTATTGCGCGGCTACAAGAATAAAAATAACAGCAAACAAAACAATAAATCAACAAATTCGTAAATCATGAAATCAAAAACACACAAGATAATTATGCTGCTGACTATGTATATAATATCACTGGAAATTAGCGCACAGCCGATTATCGGGTATTCTGATGTATTTACTTTCAATTCCGTTGGAGCACAATTATGTGCTGATTTTTCTGCAGATACTACTGACATAGAGTTAAATCAACTTGTTCAATTTACTGATTTATCAAGCGGCGTTCTTCTCCCAAATTCCTGGATTTGGGATTTTGGAGATGGAACGCCATATTCTATGCTTAAAAATCCAATACATGTTTACAGTAACCCCGGAACTTTTAGTGTCAAATTGACTGTTAGCAACATTGCAGGGGTTCCGGATATAGAACTCAAATCAGGCTTTATTAATGTTAATTCACAAAACAATGAAATTGAACTGCAAATCGTCGAAACCGGAGAACAAGGAGTAGTAAAATGGGTAGGCTACCAGTATAGGAACAGCCAGGGTCAACTGATTACAATAAATGATTTTCCCGTTCAGGATCATAAAGCCTCCATTACATGGAACAGTAAGGAATTGGAAGCGAATGATTTTAATGATGAGATTATTCTCTATACAGAATTTCTTGGGTACAAAATGCAGTCTGGGCATATTAAATTTGAGTACGAACATGCCACTGAAAAAGGAGTAACCCGAAATGCGGTAATTTTTTTTCATAACGACGATGAAATGTGCAAAACCAATGGAAAAACATTTTTTCCGTATTCCAGTTCCAACCCTGATTATGACAAAAACTGGGTTTACTACAAAATAAATGAATACACCGTGTCCATGTTAATTCCACCGGATAATGATTTCCCTGAAAATTATAATAAGGCACCCCTCTTGTTTGTTCATGGTTGGGAAGGTTGGTTTAAACACGAAACTTACCCTGATGCAACCTGGGGAACCAACGAGGTTTCGTATTGGTTTACTACAGTTGAAAAAGTGAATGATTTTCCCACCTTTCAAGCCTGGCAGTTTTATTATCCTTACAATACCGACCATCTGCACATTGCATACTGCCTGAAAGAGGCATTGACCTGGTTAAAGGGAAAGTATTCTCAAAAAACACGGATTGTTACCCACAGTATGGGTGGTTTGGTAACCATGCGATATTTAACTGAGTTTAACAACGCTCAGACACATCCCGATCACCTCTCTAAAAATTTTGTCGAAAAAGTCATTTTCAGCGCTCCTCCATCGCATGGTTCATTAGGAGCAAACCTTTATCATAAAACAGCATTAGGCCCGGTATTGGAAAATCTTTTGGGCTATGATAGCGAAGCTCCGGCAGTAAGAGATTTAAAACTGGGAAGTGATGCCACCTGGTTTATTCATCATAATCCCTGGCCCGACCTGAATAGTTCAGGGAATTTGTACGATGATTATTTTGTATTACTCGGTTCTACTTATAAATATTATGCTTCTGATGCTTATTATCAAGCTTACACCAATGTAGGATGGACTAATATACCAAATTCATGTCTTCACGAAGAGGCAAAAAATCATCATGATGGTATCGTTTCAATCAGTTCGGGTTCGTTGTTGGACGAAGGCATCGGTTTTGCCACTTTTTATGGGAATCATAACGATGCTGTTCACATGCAAAGTTTCAAAAGAGGAGATAAATCAAACCAAAACGTTGGCGATCCTGATCTTCTACCAAATATTGTAAATCAATACTTTAACAGTGACTATCAGAGTTTCATAAATTATTTAAACGGCAACCCATCCATTACTGCCGTTGTAAACCAAGATGGTTCTGTAGCAAAACCCACAGGACAAAATATCTGCAACCTTAACACCAATAATGGAGTTGATTATCAGAAAGGATTGCTTTCGCTCGAATTTGGAAAATCGCCGAATACAGATATTTATAGTTGCTGGTATAACCGGGACAAACAGAAACTTTATCTTTTACCATTTAATTATTCAAGTACAATTAGAAAAATATTGCCAAAATGGTGGATGGATTTGATTGCTATGCCTATTGCACAAGAGACCTTTTTTGGTGTTTACCTGAAAAATGTGGATTCGAAAGATAAAAACCGCTTCTATTTTAACCAGGATGATGTTATTAGCAAAAGCATAGGTCAGTATTTTTACAAAGGCTGTGCTGCAGACCTTGAAGAAGGAATAAATACCATACATGTATATAATGGCTTCTTTAGGACAGTAGCAAAAAGCACAATTAATTTCAGGTATTGTGAAAGTAATTCCCTTTTGCTTGATAATACAAAATCCAACGATTTAACAGATTTTCAGGATAATACAGATGTTAAGTTTCAACTTGTTTCTCAAGAATTTAACCAAGTTCCTGACAGCACTGTAGTCCCGTTTTTTATTGATGACCAGGCATCAAACATTGCATTTGTTATTTCAGGTTTGTTTAGCGGAGAAACCGGAAATACTTTTAGTGTGAAACTGCAACTTCCAGATGGAAATGTTGTTGACAGCACCTATTCAGAAGGGACATTCAGGCATGATTATGACCTTGGTGAATTCTCAATGACCATTCCTAATCCTCAGCCAGGGAAATGGAAAATATGGATTGAATCGGATGCGCCTGGCACCGATACCCTGGAATATCAGGCCATTACCTATTTGCAATCAAAAATTCATGCTTACATTGCTGATAGTATCGCGGTGGTAAGTGCTGGAAGAAATTACCTGCTAAAGGCGGGGTTGCAAATGGATACGTTGAATTTATCGGATAGTCTGAATGTAAAGGCTACAATATTTAAACCCAGCGGCTTTTCTGAGGTGGTTGATATTTCAGCAACTCCGGTTCAAACCGACAGCAGTTTTGTATTTCAGTACAATTATCCGGTTGACACCACTGGCTATTACATGATAAAGTTCAATTATGATGGAGTTTACAACGGCCATCGCTTCGAACGTGCAATCTGGCAGCAGTTTGAAGCCATCGACACCATTCCTTTTTTAAATATTCCTGACGTTGTCCTTCGGCAGCAAGAGCCCCAGAAAACACTCGATCTCAGTCAATACCTTTACAACGTAAATAATTACGACACCCTTTACTTTTCAACTGAAATCATTTCGACAAACCTGGATTCGGTGAAATTTTCGTCGGTTCTTGATTCGCTGGCGCTATCTTCTTATCTGACTACAAACCTTGCGGACACTGGCACCGTAATTATGCAGATCAATAGTCATTTTGAGGATCAGATGATTTCGGACACCCTTCAGATCAAAGTGCTGCTTCCTGATTTAACGATTGACAACTTGCTGCTTTCTGACGTTGTTTTATTGAATGATTCAAATTTTACTATTCAATTTGAAGTTAACAATTATGGAAATTTCGATGCAGGAGCTTATGACATCCGATATTACATCAGTCAGGATTCGCTGTTAAAACCAGCCAATCTTTGTCTTGGATTAAAAACCATTTTGCACCAAAATGTGGATTCCATAATAGTGATTAACGATACAATAAGCATCCCAACGCTCAACCTGAATGGTGACAACTATTTTCTGGTGAAAGTTGATGCTGCCGATCAAATCTTTGAGCCAAATGAATCGAATAATATGGTTGTAATTCCGGTATACCTGAATCCACCTCCTGCTCCACCGGTTATCATTTCGACAAATCCAGCTAATGAGTCCGTACAATTGACCTGGACATCCAATTATCAAAGCGGAAACACCGGATATGTTATCCATTACGGGGCTGACTCCACCGGTCTATTAAACAAAACGTACACTCTGAGCAGCGATACGCTAAGGTTAATAACCGGCCTGACAAATGAAACCACGTATTACTTTGCTGTCTCATCATACAAGTTGATGGGTGTGGAAAGTGAATTATCGGCTTTTGTTCCTGCAACACCAAGCCAAATATCGGCTCATGCTTTTCAAATTCCCCAGGGCTGGTCTGGTATTTCCACCTATCTTTCTCCTTCAACGGATAACATTGAGCCACTTTTCGATCCCATTTTCAACGACCTCATCATCCTCCAAAACGAAACAGGGGTTTACTGGCCTGGCCAAAACATAAACACCCTGGGTGCCTGGAACACCCACCAGGGCTACCAGATAAAAGTGGCCAACGCGGTTGAGCTGACCATTTCGGGGGTAAAAGAAAACAACAAAACGCTGCAACTTGCCGCCGGCTGGAACCTGATACCGGTGCTTTCGGAATGTGCAGTTGACGTGGCCGGTTTGTTTGTCGGAACCGATGTAATTATTGTAAAAACAGTTGCCGGCTTGAATATTTACTGGCCTGAGTTTGGGATAAATTCGCTCGGTACGCTGGAACCCGGCAAAGCCTATTTTGTGATGATCGGAAGCGAGGGAACAATTGAATTTCCGGGTTGTGAGGGGATGAAGCGTTTAAACCTCAACCCGCTTGAGGCGGGGGTAGGTTTGGACAACCTGACAGCTTTTAGAATTTCACCCACCCCGCTCAGCCATACCATCGCCATCCCGGCGAAGGTTGCCAAACCATTGTACGTGGGAGATATCCTCACCGTATACGACGAAAGGGGTCAATGTTTCGGGTTGGTTAGATGGCAAGGCGTGTCAACGGCGCTCACCATTTTTGGAAACGACCCAACCACCGGTATAAAGGATGGTTTTGATGAAAATGAACCACTCTGTTTCAGAATAATCAGAGATGAAACCGAATTTTTTGCTGGTGTTTCTTTTGATGCCCAGATGCCTGTTCCCGACAAGGTTTTTACAGCAAACGGATTGTCGGCGATTAGCGAAATCAAAGCAACGGGCACCGGAGTTGGGATGTTGGATGATGAGATGCAGATTCAAATCATTCCCAACCCGGCAAAGGATGCGTTTATGCTGGTTTTACCGGACAGTGAATTTGAGCAATGTACGATGAAAATGTACCGGGTTGACGGGCAAATTGTTGCAGTGAACAGCACCTTCAAAACCGAAACCATCATTAATATTAGCAGCCTTAGTCCGGGCATCTACATTTTGAAAATTGAGCTGGATAATTCGGTATTTATCAAACGTATCGTGAAGAATTAACCATGCATATAAGGAATGTCTTAACGAACCACCCCATAAAATTATGCAGTTTGTGGGGTGTTTCGGGGGATTTAAAAATACTATTTCCAATTTTACTAACGTTAGGGCCAAGAAGTTATCTATTTCATAACATTAATGTTCGGGTAAAATTAATCTTGACTATTGTAACCATGTTTCGTTAACCC
>Ga0172369_10002082_pt1 | contig 28088 bp, 18 predicted proteins | sample LakKiv25m_FD_114539 | JGI IMG/M metagenome (GOLD analysis project Ga0172369, IMG submission 114539) | Freshwater microbial communities from Kabuno Bay, South-Kivu, Congo - kab_022012_11.25m | ecosystem: Environmental > Aquatic > Freshwater > Lake | place: Democratic Republic of the Congo...
ATTATCATTTTCTTGGTGCCTTCGTTCCTTTATGGTAAAAGAAGTTTTTACCACCAAGACACAAAGAAAAAAGAAGAGCAATTAATATTTTTTTTCTTGGTGCCTTCGTGTCTTTGTGGTTAAAGAAGTTATTACCACCAAGACACAAAGACAATAAGAAGAGCTATTAATTATCATTTCTTGGTGCCTTTGTGTCTTTGTGGTTAAAGAAGTTATTACCACCAAGACACAAAGACAAAAAGAAGTGCAATTAATTATCATTTTTCGTGGAATAAGCTGCTATTCCTTATTCCGAGAAAATGCGCCGGTAGGCTGCCGAGCTTTCCATCAACTGCTCATGGTTGCCGATGGCCGCGATCCTGCCTTTGCGCAGAACAATGATAAGGTCTGCCCAACGGATCTGCGACAGGCGGTGGGTTATCAGCAGGGTGGTCCGGCCTCTGGCTGCATTGGCGATGGCGCGCTGGATCAGATCCTCGGTGGCGCTGTCAATGGCGCTGGTTGAATCGTCAAGCACCAGGATGCGCGGGTCTGTCAAAAAGGCGCGCGCCAGCGCCAGGCGTTGACGTTGCCCGCCGGAAAGGGTCACGCCGCGCTCGCCGATGACGGTTTCATATCCGTTCTCGAACTCAAGGATGAATTCATGCGCCTGGGCGGATTTGGCCGCGTTTTCGATCTCTGCCCGGGTCGCCCCCGGCTTGCCGAAAGCGATGTTGTCGGAGATCGAGCGTGAGAACAGGAAGATATCCTGCTCAATGATCGAGATCTGTTGGCGCAGTGCAGCCAGATTCCAATCCCGCACATTGACCCCGTCCACCAGCACCTGCCCGGCGCTGGCATCATAGGTGCGATTGATCAGCTTGACCAGCGAGGTCTTGCCTGCGCCGGTCTGTCCCACGATCGCCACCGTCTGCCCGGGTTGGACCGTGAAGCTGATGTCGTGCAGGATGGGTTCCCTGGCCTGGTACCCGAAATCCAGCCCCTTGAATTCGATCCTGCCCTGCACCGTCATGCTCTTGCCGACTGTGTTCTGGTCTAGGTCATTTTCCCGGTTCATCAGTTCCAGCACGCGGCGAGCCCCGGACAATCCTGAGGAGACCTGTGTGTATGCAAAAGTGGAGGCAAAGGTGGGAAAATCCAGCATCATCAACAGACCAAAGTAAGCCACCACGCCACCCGTATCCAGCAGCCCTTGGCGGAAGAGCAGCAAAGCGTGCAGCAGTCCACCTGCCAGGGCGATCCCCATCAGGAGCATGGGTAGAAATCGGGCTTCCATGTCCCCCTGGCGCACAAAGGCATTCCTGAACAGGCCTGCATTAAGATTGAAACGCTTGACCTCGGTTTCTTCCTGCGAGGCGCTCTTGACCGTTTCGATCCCGTCCAGGGCTTCTGCCAGGCGGGAGTTCATGACCCCGAAGGCGCTGCGGACGGAATTCGTGACCGGGCTGAGGGAGTGCAGGTATTGCCATAAGGCGATGAAGTAGGCGATCGTGAACAGGATGGGTGTAACCACCAGCGCCGGGTGGTAGCGCGGGGAGAAGAGGATCGGCATCACCAGGAAGGACAGCGACCCGATCACCAGGTTGATACCCGGGCTGAACATGTAGTTGATCTCGCGCACATCGTTGGTTGCGCGCGCCATCGTATCCCCCACCGGCTGGATATTGTGAAAGGTCATGCTTTTGCCCAGCAGAGACACGTAAAGCTCGTCCCGGATCTCGACTTCAATGCGCTGGGCCAGCAGTTCTGCGCCAAAGTTGCGCCCGAACTGCAGAATGCCGCGCACGATCTGCGAACCACCCATGATCAGCGCCAGTGGCAGCAGCACGCTGAGGCGCGCCGGGACAGCCAGCATGTCATTGAAAGCCTGCCCGGTCAGGATGGGCACTACGGCAGCCAGGGCGGCATTACCGATGGCGCCGATCAGCAGGATCAACACCAGCCAGCCATGGCGCATGGTGTGCGACCAGACCCAGCGCACAGGTCCGCGCCGGTCGGCAGTATAGCGCCGCTCCAGGGTAAATTCAGCTAGTTCCGCAGGTTTGATCACAGGGGGATTGTACCACCCGGGGGGCTTTATTATGCCATTTTTCAGATGAAATATCCACGGGTTGAAATGACAGCTCAAACCGGACCTTTAGGAATCCGCCGCCCATTTACCCGGGGCTTGAACAAAGTTGCGTTGCCTTGTCTTATATCGTTGCGAGCCCCGCCTGGTTTTCGCGAAGTGAAGCGATCTCCCCACCCCGTTTTGGGTTCGCTTCGCCTGTTCGAATTCCGGTAATTTTTAAACTCATTGAATATTTTCCGAGACCATTCGATCCGATCGATGCAATCTGCTCCACCCCGCATGGATCCAATTGGTTAATTCACTGACATCAAAGCTGCAGATCCGGTCGGCGGCTATTTTAGCTCATTTGTTACACCCCATCATCGACTGGAAGGGATGATCCTGGAAGGCTGAAATCCATAACAATGAATCATGCTATAATTTAATTACTGGGTTCTTTCATTTAAAATGGAGGATATTATGGAAAAAAAGCTCAAGTTAATGAAGTTCTGGTTATTCGGGATCTTTGTTATTGTCTTCGCTGGAATCACAGCATTCATATATTTCCCAGCATTGGGGAATATCTGGTTGGCGATCAAGAGTGGTTGGTTGATCTGGGGAGGAACAGCCGTCCTCTGCGTTGTGATTTTTTATTTCTACAAGTGGTACGTGGGACGCAAATAGGCCATTTCCAAACCCTGCATCATAAAAAAAGAGATGACATTTGATCTTTTCATCTCTTGTTCAATTTAAATTTTGGGTCACCCCAACCTGGTTTTGGCGGTAGGGGTGGTCGATCATCACCCTTACCCCTGCCTCAGGTCAAGGTGTTTGTATCCCGGCAACCTGTCTCGAACCGGGTTGAGCTTCCGCTTTTCAAACTGGAAAATATGGGGTCTTTTAAAAAAAAAAGCTTGTCAGGCAAAGATCATTCTCCGGTCACGATCCGACAAGCGCCCTGCCCGGAACCAAGGATGATCGCATGCGCAGTAAATATACCGTTGCCGTACATTTATTCTTTTTGAGAGACAACCAGATCCTGTTGATCCGCCGCTACAACACCGGCTATGAGGATGGAAATTACAGCGTGGTGGCCGGGCACGTGGACTCAGGCGAGTCTGTCATCCGGGCAGCCATCCGGGAGGGGAGGGAAGAAGCGAATGTGGGACTTGAAGCGCCAGACATCCATATCGTGCATGTCATGAACCGCAGGGCTGAAGATGAGCGCATCGATTTCTTTATGACGGTCCGCCAATGGGTGGGCGAATTATCCAACAATGAACCCCACAAGTGCGACCAGTTCCTGTGGACCGGGTTTGAGACCCTGCCCCCCAACATCATTCCCTACGTCCGGCAGGGGATCGAAAAATACCAGGCAGGTCAGTTCTACAGTGAATTTGGTTGGTGAAAACAATTCTTGCTTGAAACCCGGTTCCTTTCAGATCCCCCTTCCCGGTTGAAAAAGTATGGACGCCTGTTTGCTCAAGGCATTATTTGTCGTGATTTGATCACACTCCCAGCCAGGTACCTGAGAAGGATGGTCAGGTTTTCACCGGACGTACAGGATACTTCCAGGGTGGTGCTATTTCCCTGCCAGTTCGGTCGAATGGTCAATATTTCTTTGCGCAGATACTCCAGACCGTCCTTTATTTCCCCCGGTGAGATCTCGCTGCCATCCTGTTGATCGAGGTGCGTTCCCAGCAGAATAAAGTGGGTTGCATCATTCATTAATTTGCCAACGCCATCCACCCAGTAAACAAGGTCATGAAAAGTCTCGATATTCCCGAGATCATAGGTGAACAGGATGACATCCAGGCGGTGAATGGATGGTTCATAGATCTTCATCACCCTTTCAAAAGAACGACCAGTCAGATCTCCATCCGCTTCTTTTTGACCGGGAGGGATCAGGAATTGTAAGATGACATTGAAATGGGTCGTTCCAAAGATCTGCTGGGTTGTGACATATTCGAATTCCAGGTTGTTGGTCTTTCGAATATTCTCCAGCGACTTTTCATCGATCTTTTGACCCTTGCTGATCCAATCCAGGACGCGCGAAACAGTCGTTTTACCAACTGCTCCATTCCCCACTGGCATTACAAATCCAGTCAACTTATGGGGGAGTGGCAGGTTCATACCGGGCGTGATGGACCGTGAGATCGAAATTCGAAATTGCTGTCATGACGGACCGGGATCTCACGATATTCCTTATTGCAATAATGACGTATAAAGAAACGGTAATTTACGCCGCCCATTGCTTTTTCCACGAGGATCCCCCGTTCCAGGCGAGGATGGGAACGGACAATGTCCGGGATGGAATATTTCACCGGCTGGTTGCAAACATCGCACATGACCGTATATTCCGGTTTGATCCTGGCAACGATCTCCCGGACAGGTATTTTTACGTGATCTGAAAATTGCTGGATCGCCCTGGTATCGCTCAGATCCAATCCAAAGATACTGGCAAAAAGGTTGCGGTTCAGAAATGCCAGGATCAGCACAAAAACAGCGCCAAAAAAGAAGATGGCTGTGACAAGATTCTCCAGGGAAACGTTCGGCATGAGATTTATATTCAGAAATCTCAGCGCGGTAAAGATATAGCCAAACAAAAAGAAGGAGATGAGGGAAAAAAGCAGGATCCAAGGTCGCGCCAGGTTGAAATTCTTGAGGATCATGATGATCCTGATGGAGTAATATAACCCGAAAAGCAGGATCACAGCCCCGGTCGTTATAACGATCGCATTTGAAATTAACATTTTATTTCCTTCAAACGTATTTTATATGAAAAGAAGATAGTCTGCAAGGAATAATTTGTTGGCAATGATCAGAAATGAGCATGGTATTTCAATGGCAATTTGATGATCATATATTATTCCTGCCTGTCTCGATCCATCATCAACCCTGGGGATGAAGAGCCTGACATCCGGATCCACCCTTGCAAACTTGCAGGAATGTATGATACAAAACAGGCATGACCGAGATCCTGCTGCGTCCCGCCCTCGAAACAGATGCGAAAACCATTCGTGACCTCATCCACCGGGTTGGCATCAACCCCCTCGACCTGGATTGGCAGCATTTCATCATCGCCGGGGCAGAGGGTGTCCCCTTCATGGGCTGTGCCCAGCTCAAGCGGCACAGGGATGGGTCGCTCGAATTGGCCTCCCTGGCTGTGGAGCCTGCTTATCGCGGCCAGGGCGTGGCGCGCGCCCTCCTTGTGCATCTCCTGGCAGACAGCCCGCGTCCGCTCTTCCTGATGTGCCAGCCCAACCTGGAACCCCTCTACCAGAAATTCGGGTTCCGGGTCATCGGGCGAGAGGTCATGCCCCCTTATTTTCGCCGCTTGATCAGGCTGGTGCACACCCTGGTCTTTCTCTCTAAACACGCCGTCCCCTCCGTCATGCGTCTGGATCGATCCTCCGGGCGTAAGGAAGGACTGCCTGAACCGACAAGGTGATCAAAATGAAGATAATAAGGTTCATAATAAAGGGTCTCTCAGCCCTGGTCCTGACCTGCCTCGAGCTGCTGGTGTTGGGCGCTCTGTTCCTGGCAGTCCTGTTCGCGATCGAGGACAAGACCAACGGCAGGATCATCTCCTCCGGATTGGAGCGCAAATACCTGTTGTACGTGCCCGCCAGCTATGACCCGTCCGCGCCCGTCCCGCTCGTCATCAGCCTGCACGGTTTCGTGGAGTGGCCTGCCCACCAGATGCAGATCAGTGGCTGGAATGACCTGGCTGACCAATACGGCTTTATCGTTGTCTACCCCTCCGGAACAAAATTCCCGCGGCGCTGGCAGGCCGGAACAAGGTTCGGCCAGGGCACAGACCCCATGCAGGATGTCACCTTCATCTCAGACCTGATCGACACGCTGGAGCAGGGATACAACATCGATCCGGGCAGGATCTATGCCAATGGTCTCTCCAATGGGGGTGGAATGTCCTTTCTGCTGGGCTGTGCGCTATCCGAGCGGATCGCGGCCGTTGGGGGCGTGGCAGGCGCTTATGGCATCCCCCTGCAGGAGTGCCAGCCCTCCCGACCCGTGCCGATGATCGCTTTTCACGGAACAGCCGACCCGATCGTCCCCTACCATGGCGGTCTCACAGCCGATGGCCGCTTTGACCTCCCGGACCTCCCGAACTGGATGGCTGCCCGGGCTGCCCTGAATGGCTGTGATCCCAGCCCGCAAGAGCTGCCCGCCAGCGGAGCGGTCAGCGGCATCCGCTATACCGGCTGCAGCCAGGGAGCGGACGTGGCTTTTTATACCGTCGCAGGCGGCGGGCATTCCTGGCCCGGCGGAAAACCCTTGCCGGAATGGATCGTGGGGACTACATCAGACGATATCAACGCCACCCAGGTCATGTGGGATTTCTTCGATCAGTATTCGATCAAGGAATAAGAGCCTTCAGGTCCTGACCCGCGCCTGTTCTGCTTCCACCCAGCGCATCACAAAACAAATTGCCAGCTTGAGGCCGGCTCATTTAGTGAGCGAGGAGAGATTCGAACTCCCACCAATGGCTTAAAAGGACGCGCAGGCGCTCACGCTTCTCACACCCAATTTCCTGCCTTTTTCGTCGAATCCTCTGGTCGGTTTGGCAAAAAAAATCATTGGAATTATTTATTTCTTCCGTCAACGTATTCAGCTGACCTGTCACCTTTGACAGAATTGAGCATACCAGGTCTACATTTACGAGCTAAAGGTAGGCTTGCAGGGCTTCCGAGAAGTTCGCATGAAAAGCAACGACCCAAGACTGCACGAAAATGGGCGACTCGAATAACGGCAATAGATCCACTGCCAGGTCCTTCTTCTTGAAGGTTGCCAATTTTTCCTGGAGTGCCAGCATGGCGGTCCGGGTGGTATAAGGCTTCTTCCCGTCTCCTGCTAATTTTTCTTCCAGCGGATGGACCTGTTTCTGCATGAACCATAGCAGATCATAGAAATCCCGTCCCTTGATCAGCGCGCCTTCCTTCCCATGCTGGAAACTGCGCTCCAGGCAGGCCAGCATTTTGCCTGCCATCATTGTCTCCAGGGAAAAATGCGCCAGCACGAAGCTCCGCCCGTGGTAGAACACCGGGGTATGCTTGATCAGCGCCACCTGGTCGTGGCTGCTGATCTCCACTTTCAGGTGAAGTGCTTCATCGGGGTATGCAGACAAGCCAAGGGCGTTCAACACCGGGAATTTCAACAAGACCCGCAGGATCCCTGCCTCTCCTTGCTGGGTGCTCGCCACCGCATCGGCGTACCCGATCCTCTTATGGAAAAAATCCAACAGATCCAGCCTCAGGTGCGTGAGATCGATCCCACCCTGGTTGTCCAGGTCAATATCCTCGGAAAGCCGATTCAATCCAAATGCCACATGCAGACAGGTCCCGCCGTAAAAGTTCAGCCGCCGGTAGATTGCGTGATCGTACAGGTATTCCAGGACATACGCCTGAAGGATCTCCTTTAGGATGATCCGTCTGACATCGTTGGAGAGATCGTTTGGTCTGGTATCAAGTACATACTGCAGTGTCTGGATCAGGGTCGCCATACCGTCCTCCGGAAGTTTTCCTGGATCTGCTGCATCTTGTGCCTGCCGCTTTCCTTCACATAGTATGCGAATTCATCCCGCTCGGCGGGAGAGAATTCCATGATGTTCAGGCGGAACTCCTCGGCAAGGTTGAAGCCTGGTGATCGGAACACAGCCGGGATGGGGCGAAGATACAGGAGATCGAAGAGGGCTTTTGGCAGCCGTGCCCGGGCAACCCGCACGCCATGGTATTCAGAGATGTCGAAACCACGATAGAGGTCCAAACGAATGTGCCGGTACCAGAAGGTACCCATCCGATTGATGATCTGGCGGGTGTTCTTGGTCGTGATCGCCGTCACCGGGTAGGTGGCATCGGTCAGGATCCCTTTGCGCTGCAGGATGAACTCGCAGGAGAGATAAGACTGCGGTTGCAGCATGGCGCTGACAGCCGCGGAAAAACCATCCTCGCCATGGTGGGATTCGAAGAATCTGCGGGACATGTACATCCCTTTTTTGATGGGGAGGATATGCCCGGCTTTCGCCCAGCGATACAGGAGCATCCGCACCTGCTCCGGGTTCTCCATGCCGGTGGACTGCTTGAAACCCTCCATGGTGAAATACGGAAAAGCCTCGAACGGGCGCAGAAGGTCAAGTTTCATATATATATCGGATAATAAACATATTTTGTATATTATCCGATATATATTGGATTGTGTCAAGGCGAGATTTAGGGTACATCAAGGATACGATCCCTCTCGCAGCCAGGTGGGCGGGTGAGATCGGGTTGCATGGTTGATCACATGAATGATCTATTCCATTCCTAATACTTTCTTCCAAGTCAGTGCTGACCAAAGGGTCACGCAGACAGAATTTCGTGACATGGCACGAACATCCAGGCTTAAATCGTCCCAACCATTAAATACCCCCGGTCTATTGAAGGCGGACCTGATGCCCGCCCTGGCGCGATGCCGCCTGTCCTGTACCAACGACCCATGTCGCAGGTACAAAAATTGCCAGCTTGAAGCTGGCTCATTTAGTGAGCGAGGAGAGATTCGAACTCTCAACCAATGGCTTAAAAGGACGGCCAAGCGCTCACGCTTCTCACATCCAATGTCCTGCCATTTTCGCCGAATCCATTGGTCGGCTTGATAAAAAAGACATTGGAATTATTTATTTTTTCCAGTCAACGTTTTCAGCAAACCTGTCAACATTGACCAAGCAAGTATACCAGTTTTTTGTTTCGAGGAATTAGATTCGGGATCAATACAGATCTTGTGGGTAGATAAGTGGTCAGGGCAAGATTTGAACTCATAAACAAGGGCTTATGAGCCGCTTTGGTGGGATTCTGTCATTTCCAACCTAAGTACTGCCATAATCGGTCAATCCCTTGGCCGATTTTTGATCGAGTACTTGATATTTATTTTCTTAAGGTTGTCAACGCTTTTAACGAGTACTTTGGTTGCAGAGTGAATATCTGTTAATGAGTATACCAAAATTTCGATTGTTGATGAAATGGCCAGGGGTGTAAAGATACTTAGTCTGTCTTTGTATCCTCGGGGATCGACTGGTTCTTGAATTGCAGGGTGCGCCCGATAATTGTCGCCGTGGAGTGCTCGGGTTCTAGATCTACCATGAGGAATAGTTCTGGGGAGATACCTTTTGATAGAAAGCCAGCGCTCATTGTTGTGCGCTCTGCAGATGTCTTTGTTATAATTAATTCACTCGATAAGAACAATATAAAGAGGAATTATCGTTCCGCACCATCGCGGTCTTGATAAAAATAGGTGCAGGAGGGCACTGATGAAAACCAATCGGAACCTTGTCGTCGCGGGGGATGTGATCGTGGACTGGCTGCAAGCATGTCAGGGATCCCGGAAGGCTGTGCATGCCTGGCTTCAGGCCAGCAGCGCCCGTCTATATCGTCAGCCGGGTGGGGCTCTGCAGCTGGCTCGTCTGATAGAAGCATGTGTAAAGAGCAGTGAAAATGAAGCCTCCTGGAACCTGGTCCAGCCGCAGGAGATTCCCGTCGGCTTGATGCCTGGAGACCCAGCCTATCATCATTGTTACTCGCTCTGGGCACCGTTTCCATACGGAAACAAACCTCCGCTGGATCGCGAGAAAAGCGCATGGCGGATCGAACACTTCCTGGGCCTGGACAGGAAAGAACCTGTTTCGACTGGGTCGGCCAAACAGCCATCCCTTTCTTTACCGGCTGCGGAGTTGCTTGTCCTGGATGATGCCAACCTCGGCTTCCGCGATCTGTCCGCCGAATGGCTGACGTTTTTGGATAGCCACGCCGGGTGGGTGCTGGTCAAGATGTCACAGCCCATCGCTCAGGGCGCGCTGTGGGATTTCCTGATCCGCAGTCACGCGGACAGGCTGGTGGTGGTCACCACGGCCGAGGATCTACGCAAGACAGCGATCCAGGTCAGCGAGAATATCTCGTGGGAACGTACGGCACAGGATGTGGTCTGGGAATTAACCTACAATCCGGCTGTGAATTCCCTCAGCCAGGCCAGACACCTGGTCGTGTCCTTCGACTGCGCCGGTGCCATCCTGTTGGAAAGGGACCCGGGTGGGTCACCGCATGCCCGCCTGTTCTTCGATCCTGCCATGATGGAAAACGACTGGGAAAGACAGCATTCCGGAATCATGCTCGGCTACACTACCTGCCTGACAGCGGCTCTTGCGCGACAGATCGTAACTGAGCCGACCAAACCAGACGTGGGTGCTGGCATCCAGGCCGGAGTTGCGGCCGCGCGCTGGCTGCACCGGGAAGGTTTTGGGCCGCGCGGCACCCGGCCGGAAGAGGCAAAGCTTGCATTCCCTTATGAAGCCGTTGCCAAGGAGATCTGCCGTCAGGAGCAGCCGCTGGCGGAAGCCCCGATCCAGGACCCGGCCGGGTCGCTGCTGACCCCGCCGCCGCCCGATAAGCCGCGTCTCCAGCGCGGCTTCTGGACCATCCTGGAGGACCGCTACACCGACCAGCTGGATGCCGTGGCGCGCCAGATCGTCCTGGAGGGGGGTAAGGGAGCCCTGCGCCAGGTACCGATCGGACGCTTCGGCGCGCTGGTCACGGTGGACCGGCGCGAGATCGAAGCCCTGAATGGGATCCAGCGCCTGATCTCCGAGTACTGCGCCGTCCCGCAGAAAAAACCACTCTCGATTGCCGTCTTCGGACCTCCGGGGGCCGGCAAGTCCTTCGGGGTCGAGCAGGTGGCGCGCTCGATCTCCGGCGATGTTGCCGTGCTGACCTTCAACCTTTCCCAGTTCCGTCATCCGGACGCACTGTTGGATGCCCTGCATCAGGTGCGGGATGCCGGCCTGTCCGGGAAGATCCCGCTGGTCTTCTGGGACGAATTTGACTCGGGCCTGGATGGCCAGCCGCTCGGCTGGTTGCGCTATTTCCTGGCCCCCATGCAGGACGGAGCCTTCCAGCAGGGCCAGATCGTCCACCCGATCGGCCGGTCGATTTTCGTCTTCGCCGGCGGCACCAGCCATCGCATGGACTTGTTCGGGCAGAACCTGCCAGAGGAGGAGCAGCGGGCGGTCAAGCTGCCGGATTTCGTCAGCCGGCTGAAGGGCTTCCTGAACGTTCTCGGCCCCAACCCGATCGAGGGCGAGGCCGGGGATCCATACTGTGTCCTGCGGCGTGCCCTGATTCTGCGTTCGATCTTCGAGCGCAACGCGCCACAGCTTCTGGGCAACCAGGATGGGAAGGATGTTGTCCGTATCGACTCCGGCCTGCTGCGCGCCTTCCTGCTCACCGGGAGGTACAAGCACGGTGTCCGCTCGATGGAATCGCTGGTCAGCATGAGCAGCCTGTCGGGCCGGACCTCCTACGAACGGTCCTGTCTGCCGCCCGAGGAGCAGCTCAACCTGCACGTGGTCGCCCCCGAGTTCCTGGCCTTGATGCAGAAGATCGAACTGGACGGAGTTCTGCTCAGCCGGCTGGCTGAAGCTGCGCATGGAGTGTTCTGTGATGGACTGCGCACCGCAGGGTACAAGTTCGGAGCGGTGACGGATGAGAAAAAGAAAACCCATTCCGCCCTGCGCCCATTTGCGGAATTACCGCCAGATGAACAGGATCAGAACCGCCAGAACGTGCGCGACATTGCCGAGAAGTTGGTGCTGGCTGGATATATCATGCGCCCGGCTCGCAGTAACGAGCCGCCGTTTAAATTTCCTGGCGATGACCTGGAGACTCTGGCCGAGCGCGAACATGAGCGTTGGATGCGGGACAAGCTCGCCGCGGGTTGGAGTTATGCCGCCCGCACAGACAAGGCCCGCAAATTCCATCAGGCTTCACTGCCCTGGAGCGAGCTTCCGGAGTCTGAAAAGGAAAAGGACCGCCAGATGGTGCGCGGCATCCCGGCCATTCTTGCCCGGGCAGGTTATGCGGTGGAAAGGGTCGGTTAAGTTGCATGCCTGATGCTCCTCAGCTGCGGATCGCGGTCTGCGGCCACCGCCAGCTTTTGGAGCGAACACGGTACGAACGCGCCATCGACACAGCGGCGGAAGAGATCCGGGAGGCTTTCCCCGGTTGCAGTTATCACCTCCTGAGCTGTCTGGCAGAAGGCGCCGATCGTATGCTCGTCGAACGGCTGCTGCCGCTCCTGGATGCCAGGCTGGTCCTGGTCCTGCCGTTGGCGGAAGAGGAGTACCTGAAGGATTTCCGCTCAGACAGATCCCGGAAAGAGTACTTTCATTTTCGCGAACAGGTCGGGGAAGTGATCCAATGGGGCAATGGTGCGCCTCGCCCCTGGGCCTATCGGGAGGCCAACCGCGTTCTGGTCTCGAGCAGCGATCTCGTGGTTTCGCTCTGGAACGGCCGGCCGGCGCGTGGTCCGGGCGGAACGGCGGAAGCGGTGGGACTTGCCCGCGAGGAAAAGAAACCGCTGCTTTGGATTCGCGCGGTTCCTGGTCGGGAAAGTGGCCTGCTGACCGTCGAGCGGCTCGAGTGATTTTTTCCAAACAGATCGAAGGGAGAGATATGCTGATCAAGAGCCTCCGGCTGCGTTCCATTTGGACAGAGATCCGTTGGATCGTACTGGGCTGCCTGTGGCTGGCCGGCTTTGTGCTTGGCGTTCTTGGTTTTGCCCGCTTTTCACAGGACAACGCGGCAGGTTTCAGCATGGGGGACATCCTGTATCGTACCCTGCAGCTCGTGATCCTTGAATCTGGCTCGGTGACCGGGCAGGTCAACTGGATGCTGGAGGTGGCCCGTTTTCTCCTGCCCGCCCTGGCAGCGCTGACTGCGTTCCAGGCGCTGGCTTACATTTTCGAGGAACAGCTGCAGGCCGTGCGTCTGTGGGGCCTGCGCGGCCATGTCATCGTTTGCGGTGGGGGTCGCAAGGGAAGCCGTGTCGCCGGCGACCTGCTCCGGCTGGGATACCCGGTCGTGGTAATCGATAGCGGGCTGGACCCGGTAGCCTGGGAGGAACTGCGGCGCCGTGGCGCGCGGCTTCTTCAGGCAGACGCAACCCGGATGGAAACTCTCGTTCGCGCCCGCGTCCTTCATGCACACGCTTTGCTTTGCCTGCTTGGGGAAGACCGCACGAATCTGCAGACTGCCTTCCAGGCCTACGCGCTTTCAAAGGGACGTCGCCGGGGCAGGCTGACCTGTGTCCTGTATCTGGAGACTCTGGATCTGCTCGATCTTCTCAGAGCAAGCGAGCTTGGCTTGGATGAAAGGGTCCCGTTCCAGCTCGAAACTTTCCATCCGTATATTCAAGTTGCACGACAGCTTGTCCGGCCTGAGGCAGGGACTACCCAGGGCAATCGGCAGCCGGAGCGGCGCATCTTGCTGCTTGGCCTGGGGCGACTGGGAGAGCAGATCGTCCTTCAATCAGCCCGCGCCTGGCGGAATGCCAAACAGAAGGAACTGCTGGATGTGATTGTCCTGGACCGCCAGGCTAAGCAGAAATTGGCGCTTCTGCAGCGCAGGGTTCCGCAGCTGGAGCGGATCTGCCGGATTAAGCCGGTGGATGTCGATCTGGCCTCCACATTTGAACTGCAGGACAGTCTGTCCAGGGCGGTCCGCATCCAGATCGATCGCGCATATGTCTGTCTGAGCGATCCCCTGCTGGCGCTGCAAACTGCCTGGGGTCTTGTGCGGATCCTTCCAACCGGGTCTGCCCCCGTATTTGTGCGCATGGAAGATGGCTGCGGGCTGGGCGGCCTGGTCGAATCGCCGCTGGGCGGTGAAGCGAATGGGCTGCATTTGATCCCGTTCGATCCGGCGAAACAGACCTGCACAGCCGAACTGGTCCTGGGTGGGGTCCATGAACAACTTGCCCGCCAGCTGCACTCGAATTACCGCGCCCGGAGTGGCGCATCTGTTATCATCCCGGCCTGGGAAGAGCTCGCCGAGGATGTCCGGGAGGCCAACCGGGGACAGGCGGGCCGGATCCAGGCCCTGCTTAGCGCTTCTGGCAATCGCATCCTGCCGACACTCGGTCTGGAAATGCAGATGGAGCCATTCCGCCCGGAACAGATCGAACGCATGGCGCAAATGGAACACGAGCGTTGGTGCCAAAATAAAAGCCAGGCCGGCTGGCGTTTTGGCCCCAGGAAGGACGAACGCAAGCGCAGGCATCCCGATCTGGTTCCCTGGGACCATCTTCCGGAAACGGAACGAGAGAAGAACCGGGCTTTTGTCCGCAGGATCCCCGCCCTGCTGTTCGAAACTGGTTTTCAGATCCTGCATCAGGAAGATCAAGGGGCTCCATAGGGCAAGGCAGTTCCTGGAAGCTGCACGTTCCAAGGAGATCGTTCATGCCAACCGATAACCGCACCTTTCGCGTTTTCGTCAGTTCCACCTTCAGTGATTTAAAGGCTGAACGAAATGCTTTGCAGGAGAAGGTCTTTCCCCGTTTGCGCGAACTTGCGGCCGCGCACGGTTGCCGCTTCCAGGCGGTGGACCTGCGCTGGGGAATCTCCGAGGAAGCCACCATCGACCAGAAGACGATGGAGATCTGCCTGGCCGAGGTGAAAAGATGCCAGCGCACTCACTTAAAGCCGAACTTCATCATCCTACTGGGTAATCGTTATGGCTGGCGACCCCTGCCGTACGAGATCCCTGCTGAGGAATTCGAGCGCCTCCTTCCTTTTGTGAGCGAGGAAGAACAGGCTCTTTTGATCGGGCGAGAGGATACTTCGGAGTCTGCCGGCGGCTGGTACCGACGGGACGAGAATGCCGTGCCTCCGGTGTATCTCCTCAAGCCGCGTTCCGGGGAGTTCCTGGATTATGAGCATGCCTGGAAGCCGCTTGAGGTCAGGCTGTACCGGGCACTGGCATCCGCGGCAGAAAAGGCGCATCTATCCAGCGCTGAAATGGTGAAATACACCGCCTCGGCCACCGAGCAGGAGATCCTGCAGGGCGCCATCCAGGTACTGGATGCCAGCGAGCACATCTTCTGTTTCAGCCGCGAGATCGAGGGGTTTCCTGCAGATCAGTCCGCCGCCGACTACCTTGACCTGGTCCAGGGAAAACCGGATGCGGATGCTGCCTGGCGTATGGAAGATCTGAAAGGCAGACTGAGAGATGTCCTCGGTCCGAATTATCACGAATACCCTTCCGTTTGGCAGAAGGATGCCCCTTCGCTCGAGCACCTGGATCGGATGTGCGCAGATGTATACCAGGAGTTGGAGAAGGTCATCCTGCGCGAGGTGGCCCACCTCGAACAAGTCAGCCCCTTGCAGCGCGAAATCGACGCGCACCAGGCATTTGGGCAGGAACGCACCCGAAATTTCACCGGACGACTGGAGATCCTGAAGAATATCGACGGCTATCTGCTTTCGGAGAACAGCCATCCCCTGGCAGTACAGGGACCTTCTGGTGCAGGCAAATCCGCTCTGATTGCCAGGGCGTTCCAGAAAGCGGAAAAGGAATACGGCAGCAAGGCTGTCCTGGTCTGTCGTTATATCAAGACCACACCGGAATCCTCGGATGGCCGCGCTTTGCTTGAAAGTCTTTGCCTGCAGATCTCGCAGGAATATGGCGAGGATGTCAGCAAGATACCTTACTCCTTCTTTGAACTCGCCGAGAAATTTGCCAGCCTGCTTAAGGTGGCGAAGGCAAGCAAACCCCTGTTCATCTTTTTGGATGCCCTGGACCAGATGGGTGACGCCGATCAATCCCGTAGCCTGGCATGGCTGCCGCGAGAACTGCCTCCCCATGCGAAGTTCATCCTAACCACCCTGCCGGGCGAATGCCTGGAGAGCCTCGAAAACAAACTACCGGAAGGGAACATCCTTCCCTTGGAAATTATGTCCATGGAAGAGGGCAGGAACCTTCTTGATCGCTGGTTGGAGGAAGCCGGCCGCTGTCTGCAGCCCGGCCAGCGCAGCGAAGTTCTGGAAAAATACCAGGGTTGCCGCCTTCCACTCTTCCTCAAGCTGGCCTTCGAAGAAGTCCGCCATTGGCGTTCCTTTGACGGATTGCCAGCCGGCGCGGATGGCAACCCCGGTCTGGGCAGGGATATCCAGGGTATCCTGCAGGACCTCTTCTGGCGTCTGTCCTTGAAATCCAACCACGATGCCCTGCTGGTCAGCCGCAGCCTGGCTTATCTGGCCGCCGCCAAAAATGGGCTGGCTGAGGACGAATTGCTGGATGTACTCTCGCGCGATCGGGAAATGTATGCCTGGTTCCTGGATATGATGAGGCATACCCCCGCCGATCTTGTTGACGCCGTGCTGGTCTACCTTGGACCCGCCCGTTGTGCGAAGGAGGGGCTGCTCATTCCGCAAGATGCCGAGAAATATTATCTGGCCAGGATCAGGCCGGATCAAAACGAATTTGAGCGCTTTCTGGATTTTGTGACCTGTATGCCCGCCGGCCCCCGCCTGCCGATGGTGCTTTGGTCGCGCTTATTCATTGACTTGGAACCTTACCTGGCAGCGCGCGCGGCTGATTTTACCAACCTGATCTCCTTTTATCACGAGAATCAACTGCGTCAGGCAGTTACAGCAGCTTACCTGCAGGGGGATGAGAAAGCCGACCGACATCGCCTCCTGGCCGGGTACTTTGGCGCCAAGGCGGATTGGATCGATCAGGCCAGGGGCGAACCTGATCGGCGCAAGACCTCCGAGCTTCCCTACCAGCAGGCCCAGGCGGGGATGCTGAACGAGCTCAGCGACACCCTCACCAGTCTCTCTTTTTTGCAGGCCAAGTTGTGCGCCACCTCGCCGCTCGAACTGGTGCAGGATTACGAGATGAGCCTGGCACACCAGGAGAACGATGGATTGCGCCTCATCGCCGAGGCCCTGCGCATCTCCTCTCACATTCTGAGGCTCGATTATTATCAACTCGCCCCGCAGTTGCTGGGCAGGCTGCTCGCTTACCGACATCCAGAGATTATCGGTTTGCTCGCCCAGGCCAACAGCTGGAAGGATCGCTTGTGGTTGCGTCCCCTCACCGCCTGCCTGACACCTGCCGGGGGGCCGGAGCGCTTTACCCTAACCGGACACAGCGCCGAGGTCTGCTCGGTGATGGTCACCCCGGATGGTGCCCTGGCTGTCTCCGGCGGGGGTGGCAACGAAGACTGCATTAAAATCTGGGACCTGAAAAAAATGGCCCTGATCCATACCAGTTACCCGTTCTCCTACGCGGCGCACATCCGTGCCATCACCCCGGACGGAAAAAAAGTCGTGGCTTCCGACTGGAGGAAGGCGCTTATCTTCGACCTCGGGACCAGGAAAGTATTGGCCTCGGTGCCGGGGACTGCACTAGCCGTTTCGGCAGACTGCCGGGTGGTGATCGCCTCGAAAGACAATCATCCGGAAAAGGGGCATACGGTCAAGTGCTGGGATTTGGAGCAGGGGCAAGAGCGGTTCACCTTCCCGGCCGACGTAGGCGAAGAACTCATCTCGGGTGCTGCCCTCTCGCCGGACGGACTCGGGCTGGCATTTCGATGCGGGAATCAGCTTGCGGTCTGGGAACTTGATAAGGGTCAGGAGGTACTTCGCTGCATCGGGCATACTGCCCCGATCACGTCGGTCGCCTACACCCCGGATGGGCAATTGCTGGTCTCCGCCGGGGCCCACGAAGCCTTGCGAGCCTGGCGCCTGGAAGACGGGCGCGAAATGGCCTCCCTTCCCACGGGCGAGCGGCATGTGGGTGCGCTTGTGATCAGCCCGGATGGGCAATTGGCCTTCACTCTGGGAGAGAAAACCATCCTGATTTGGGATCTCGAAAACGGGCAGGAGCGGTTCACGCTCAGCGGTCACCAGGAGAACGTCACGGAAATCGCAGTCTCCCGGGATGGCAGGCGCGCTGTGTCGGCGGCTGAAGACAAGACCCTCATCGTCTGGGACTTGGAGAACGGACAGCAGCAGCATTCATTCCGGGGTCACACGGAACAAATCAATCAGGTCGCCATCACCCCGGATGGCAGGTATGTCCTTTCCGCCTCCGACGACCACACCATCAAGGTGTGGGATATGGATGGTGCGGTCGAGTGCCCGCCCCCGGTGGGTCATTCAGCGTGCGTCAACGAGATCGCAGTGACCGAGGACGGCCGTCGGGCGGTCTCCGCGGCTGATGATTGCATGCTGAAAGTCTGGAAATTGGATTCCGGCGCGGAGCAGTTCAGCCTGGGCGGGCATACGCAGTTGGTCGCCTCAGTGAAAACAACGCCGGATGGAAAACTGGCTGTGTCAGCTTCCTTCGATCACTCTCTCAAGGTGTGGGATGTGGAAAGTGGCGCTCTGTTGTCCACCCTCAAGGGGCACACGGCAGAGGTAACGGATGTTGCCATCACCCCGGACGGGAGCACGGCCATCTCCGCCTCCCAGGATAAAACCTTGAAGGTCTGGGATCTGGAGAAGGCCCAGGAGCGCTTTTCCCTGGCCGGGCACAGCGAAGGAGTCAACCACGTGGTTGTCACTCCGGATGGATGCCTTGCTGTTTCCGGTTCGCAGGATAAGACTGTCCGGTTATGGGATTTATCAAGAGGTATAGAGCGGGCAACGCTCAGCGGGCATGCTTCGACGATCACCTGCCTGGCGGTCTCGCCAGACAGCCGGCTGGCCGTCTCCGGTTCGGAGAACAACAAGCTCATCGTCTGGGACCTGGTTGGTGCTAGGGCGACATTCAACCTGAATGCCCGCGGCAGTTGGGGATTCGTCAAAGATGTCCTCATCACCCCGGATCAGAAACAGGTGATTTCCCTGCCGTTTGACGAGGAGAACGAGTACAACATCTCCCTGGTGGATTACACCCTTACGGTCTGGGAGCTTGCCACCGGGCGGCCGCGGCGCGCCTTGGAGGAGCACCTGTCCAGCCTGCAAGCCGCCGCAGTCTTGCCGGACGGGAACTGGTTGCTCTCCACATCTCTGGATAAAAAGCTGAAATTATGGGACCTTGCAAAGGGGGAGTGCATCCTCACCTATGAGGGTGATGCCCCCTTTAATTGCAGCCCGCAGATCACACTGGATCCCTACCGCATTATCGTCGGGGATACCCTTGGGCGCATCCATATCCTGTCCCTGGAGGGATTGGAGTCTGAAGACGGAAAAACAAAAATGAGCCTGGGCGCACCCCTGGTTACCGCTCGCTGCGCAGTCGAGAAAGATGCAGAATACAGCATCCGCTGCCCGTACTGCCGTGCTGATCAAGCCATCCCAGAATCAGATCTGGATATGCAGATACCCTGCACGGCATGTGGGAGATTGCTGCGCCTGAATCCCTTCACTGTGATCACCACCTGGCCTCCAGTGTCAGCCTCCCCGGAGCCGGACTCCGTTCAAGCCATCATGCACACACGCGAATCGCTTGAGAAGGAAGGAATTTCCTTGCTCAAGGAGGATCCGGCTCGTGCCTTGGCTTGTTTTGAATCCGCCTTGGTATTGGAGCCGAATGACAGCGCACTGCTCAAGCGGCGTGTGACAGCCCTCTCGGGAATGGGAAAATTCGAACTGGCCGCCGAAGCCCTGGATGGTATCCTGAACAACTTCACTCGCAAGGGCAACGAGGAAATGGGCAGCTTGTACGCCGCCAAGGGGAACGCCTATTATCGAATGGGAGCACCAGACCGGGCCTTGAAGTGTTATCAGACCGCGTTGGATCTGGAACCGGGGCTGGCGAATGCCTGGTACATGCAGGGAGTGGTCTGGTTCGACAAGGACGAATACGAGAAAGCACTGGGCAGTTTTGAGCAAGCCAGGGAGCTAAAAATGGAAGGGAACATTCCCTTCTATATTGGCACCTGTTACGTCCGCCTGGGCAGATACCCTGATGCAGAGACAATATTCGAGAGCCTGATCGCGAACGGCTTTCCAGACGCCGCCGTATACTTCACTTTGGGCGTGACCAAGCGCAACCTGGGAAAGTCGGCGCAGGCGCGAACCTGCCTGGAAAAATTCCTGGAGACAGCCACGGCAGAACATCAATCCATGATGCCAAAAGCGAAAAAGATGCTGGAAGAATTGTCCAACCATGTGACTGGAGGCTGAATGGGTCTCGACGTGTTTGCGGCTCACGCACCCGGGCTTGGACTGACCGAAGAAGACGGGCAGGCTTTTGAGGCAGCTGGCATCGAGTTGTGCAGCGGGATTGACAGCAGTTTCGCAGGCAGTTTCCGCGGGAAAGTATATGATACATTGATTCTGGATCTCACCGGGGTAAGCCTGTACCAGGTCTGGATCCCGCCTGACACGGTCAGGCAGATGGCAGAGGCGCTCACGCGGATCGATCCGCCGGAATTTGAAAAGAATCAGGCCGGGAATTATTCCTGGGAGGAGTACTCTGCGGCCACCATTATTCACCTGCGCAGGTTCTTTGACCTTTGCGTTGCGCGCGGTCTTGGGCTGGCTGGTAATTGGTAAAGGAGATAGGTATGACTAAACTGATGCGTTGTCCCTATTGTGGTCTCTTGCAGGATGAACCCCAGGGTGCTAAGCAGTGCTCCCGCTGCGGCGGAGGATTGGAATATGAGAGTCAAACGCCGCCCGGAAAAGAGCCTGCTTACCTCCAAGTCCAGATGGAACTTGACCAGGTTGCTGCGCCGGCTGGGCGAAACCTGGAACGCTACCTGCTGCTGACGATCCGAACGCCGGACAAGGTTCCACCGGAGGAAGCCGCTCCGGGCGGCAAGAAACGCGCTCCGCTCAATTTTGCTGCCGTGCTGGATACTTCCGGCTCGATGCAGGGGGAAAAGATCGCCCAAGCCAGGGAGGCTGTTCGCCAGGCGGTCCGTTGCCTGCATGCGGGAGACGGCTTCTCGCTGGTGACATTCTCCAACGAAGTGCATTGCCCTTTTGAGCCGATGGAAGTTGATGAACACACGGGCGGCGCTGTCGTAAGTGCCCTGCAAGGCATCGATGCCGGTGGCATGACGGCCCTGGCCGGCGGTCTGGAGAAGGGGATCGAAAATGCCTCAAAAGACAAGAAAGACACCAACCTAGTCCTTGTACTCAGCGATGGCCAGGCCAATGTCGGAGAGACGGACCTGGAAAAGATCGGTCAGCGGGCCTGGCAGGCGCGTGGGCAGGGGCTGCTGGTTTCAGCCCTCGGCGTCGGGATCGATTACAACGAAGCCTTGATGACGGAGATCGCCACCCAGGGAGGCGGGCGGTTTTACCATGTTGAGCACGCGAGCAGGATCCCGGCCTTCGTCGCCGGTGAACTGGGTGAAGCTGCCGCCCTGGCGGCCCGGGATGTCAAATTCCAACTGGACCTGCCCAAGGGGGTTACGCTGCTGCCTCTCTCTGCCGTCTACCCGGTCGAGCAAAACGGAGAGCACGCAACTGTTTCCGTGGGAGATATTCCCTGCGATACCGAACTGGAAATCCCGCTGCGCCTGGCCATCCTGGCGCAGCCTGCCGGGGCGAAACTCGGCCTGACCGGAACGATGACGTTCCGTTCTCCGGCCGGCAACAATATCGCGGTTCCAGTCAACCGGGTCACGGTTCGCATCCTCGAGTCGGGAGCATTTCAACTCAGGGAAGGAATGATCCCACCGGTTGCTGAACGGGTCTTTACCCAGATCAAGGCAGCCAGTGTTTTGAATATCTCGCGCCTGCGGGCAGTCCGGCCGGGAGAGGCGGAGAAGAAAGCCGAATCGGTTGTGGCCAGCCTGCATGCGTATGCGGACCTGCTTGGCGAAGGCCGGGCGGAAAAGGAGATGCTCGAAATCAGGGAGACTTTCGCCTCGTTCGACAATTCCCCAGCCGCTGCCAAACAGGTGGTGGCGGAAGCGCACCGCTCTGTACGCGCAACCAAAGATTTTAATCAGTGAGGCAGGATGAGAGGAACAGGACGAGCGGGATATAAGTGGTTGATGATTATGTTCGTTGTAGGAGCGTCTGCGGGTAGCGCACTCGGTTATCTCTGCTTGCTGCTATTCAATCTGCTCCTCCGCACGATGGAGAAATCCCCGATCACAATCACCTGGTGGCAGGTACTGCCATTCGGGATCTGGATCGGGATCTCACTTGTCATCCTGATGCGCCAATCCCCCTTTGGAGATTAAAGTACCGCAAAAATTGGCTGGCCTATTGCTTTTGTATAAGGCACTTTTTATAAATAATGAGCTGGTCTTTCCACTGGTAGGCTGGGGATAGCTGGGAAGTCTGTTGCTGTTAATACTGCACCGTCTCATCGCCCAGTTCCTTCCATGACCGCCCGCGAGCATAGTCCGCAGCACTTTAAAACACAACAGCCAACCACCGAAGATGATGGCGATGGTTAGGCTGCAGCGTATACACCTGACATGGTATTGATGGATGTCGATATGTGTTAATATTCTGGTGTCGCACACATACTCCTAAACAGCAAAGAGCAGGAAATTGAGATAATATTTTGAAGCATGTGGGTAACGGACGAGATATTAGCAGAAAGACAGCAGAAAATGGGTTGGTCCCCATGCAACAAGATCAAAGACTTCTCTCATCTAGCGTATCGGAATAATAATGGTTACATTCAAAGCGCTGCGCCGCGCAGAACAGAGTTCAACGATCACTTGGACCCGGAAATGAAGAAACTGGACGCGATCCAATATATCACTGGTTTCCTAATGGGGGTTTTCTTCGGCTTTATCGCTGAAGGCATTCCCCTTATTGCTTGTGGCCTGCTGTATAAATGGTTCGGAAGGGCACAATATGAGTTGACTTTGTGGATGCTGCTTCTTATGCTCCCCATACCGCTGGTAATGGGATTGCTCATGGGCAAATTGATTGCCAGTATGCACATGGAAGATTATTGAGCTTATTCTATTGTTTTTGATTTATCGCATGGAGTAGGGTATGCAATCCTCCCGCACCTTCCGCATCTTTGTCTCATCCACCTTCAGCGACCTGAAGGCTGAACGGAACGCCTTGCAGGAGAAGGTCTTTCCCCGCCTGCGCGCACTGGCTGCTGCGCATGCCTGCCGCTTCCAGGCGATCGACCTGCGCTGGGGTGTCTCTGAAGAGGCCGCCCTCGATCAACAGACGATGAAGATCTGCCTGGGCGAGATCGAACGCTGCCAGAAGACTTCTCCTCGCCCCAACTTTGTTGTACTTCTGGGAGACCGCTATGGATGGCAGCCTCTGCCTTTCGTAATCCCTTCCGAAGAGTTCGAGCGCTTGTTGCGGGAAATCGCAGGCAGTGACCGCGAACTGATTTTACAGTGGTACCGCCGGGACGATAATTGCCTTCCCCCCGTTTACCAGCTACAAGGGCGGATGGGAGAATGGGTTTCGGCAAATGTGTGGGGCGGAGTTGAGGCGCATCTGCGTTCCATCTTATTCACTGCAGCCCGGATGTCAGGGTTATCGGAAGCGCAATTGGTCAAATACGAAACATCAGCCACGGAACAGGAGATCCTCCACGGCGCGATACAGGTGGTGGATGCCCGTGAGCATATATTTTGTTATGCGCGAGAAATTCCTGGAATCCCGACTGATGGGACCGCTGGAGAGTATCTGGATTTGGAACAAGGCATACCCGATGCCTTGGCCATGCAGAAATTGGTCGATTTGAAAATGCGCCTGAAACAGGTGCTTGGGGAAAATTACCATGAGTATCATGCAAAGTGGGATGGCGACAAACCAACTACAGACCATATAGAGCAGCTTTGTCAGGACGTGTACGAGTCATTAAAACGGATTATTCTCTCTGAGATCGAACGCCCCCACGCGGGTCCAAACCAGGAATTGGTAGAAGGGCATATCAGAACCCACCCCGCGTTGGACGTTGAAGGCCGCGCCCACCGCGATTTTGCCGAGGAGCGCACTCGGTTCTTCATCGGCCGTACGGCGATCTTGAAAAAGATCGGTACCTATCTAAATAATGGTCAGGGCCGTATTCTCGCCATTCGCGGGAAAGGGGGCAGCGGCAAATCGGCGTTGTTGGCCAAAGCCATTGAACAGGCCCAGAAATCATCTCCGGGTGCGGCCCTGATCTACCGCTTTATTGGCGCCACACCTGCTTCTTCCGACGGCCGCAGTCTCCTTGAGAGCCTTTGCCAGGAGATCTCCCGTTGTTACGGGATCAGCCAGAGGGATGTCCCCGTGAGTTACCAGGAACTGGTGTCAGAGTTTGGAAAGCGCATGGCATTGGCTTCTCCGAGTCGGCCGCTCGTGCTCTTCCTCGATTCGCTGGATCAACTCTCGAACAGCCAGAATGCGCGCAACCTTGCCTGGTTGCCGCGCGATTTGCCACCCCACGTCTTTGTTGTCGTCTCAAGCCGCGAGGATGACACCTGGGAGAACCTTGGGACGAAATCCCATCAAGCGGAGACACTGGATGGTTTGTCCCGCGATGAGGGGGCGGACCTTCTTTCCATGTGGCTGAGTAACGCAAGCCGGACCCTTCAGCCTGACCAGATGAACGCTGTTTTGAAGAATTTTGATGCCTCCGGAGGGAATCCACTTTTCTTGAAACTTGCATTTGAGGAGGCGCGTCTATGGACCTCCTTTCAACCGGCCGAGGAACTGACCCCGGGGGTGGGCGGGATCATCGAAAAGAACATGATCGCCCGCCTGAAGTTTGAAGGCAATCATGGCGATGAACTCGTTTCTCATGCGCTCGGGTATTTGGCTGTCGCGCGGCAGGGTCTGGCGGAGGACGAGCTCGTGGACCTGCTTTCCCGCGATCCTCAGGTATACGCCAGCTTCTTTCTCAAGAGCTTTCATCTCCCCGTTGATCTTGTTCGTTGGGCCGTTGCCATAAGACGAGAAACCGGTGGCCAGTTGACTGGGTACGAGGAAATCACTCCTGCTGAAGAACAAGCAGCCATCGCCTGGCTGAACGGAATGCGCGAGCGGAGGGAAGACCTGCTTTCCTTTTTGGAGAGAGTGCTTCCCAAAGAAGACGGACCGCGCTTGCCCGTGGTGCTCTGGGCGCGGTTGTCCTTTGATTTGTCACCCTTTCTCAATACGGTCCTGGTTGACGGCATTCCCATGCTGAACTTTTACCATCGCGAACTGGAGGTTGTTTCAAGGTCGCTTTTTCACTCTGGCGGACAGGAAGCAAATTATCACAGAAAGCTTGCGGAATATTTTCGCAGGAAAGCGGATCCAGCAGGCGACCGTTCGTGGAATGGCCACGACCGGCATGGATTGAGCGAGCTGCCGTACCATTTGACGAAAGCAGGCAGCTTCGACGATCTTTTCCTGCAGCTGACCGATTTTCGATTTCTTGAGCGAAAGGCGACGGAAGTAGGCGTGCTCACGCAGAAGAATGAGGCAGGTAAATATGAGACCACCTGTACCGGAGTGTTGAGGCTGCAGGATGATTATGATCTGGCGCTTTCCGCGATGCCAGGCCTGGCAAAGGGCGCAGAGAACACCCGCGCCGCGCTCTTTTATGCTTATATAAATGCCTGTGCTCTTGCCCTCGGCCGGGAAGCACACGTTCTTGTTAAGCATCCTGACTTGATCTGGCCGCAATTGTTCAATCGTCTGCAGTGGAGCATGGATCCCGCGGTCCTGCCCCTGCTCCACGAGATGGATCAGGGCAAAAGGTCGGGAAACAATCTGTGGATTTGCCTCGACACACCGCATCGCGAGGCGGAATCCTTGATGCGGACCTTATCCGATCACCGGTTTTGGGTGTTCTCCTGTGCTTTTTCGTCAGATGGCAGACTGATCCTCTCGGGCGGCAGAGACAATACAATTCGTATCTGGAACTCCCATGATGGTTCACTCGTTCGTACCTTGACCGGACACACCAATGCAGTTTCCGCCTGTGCGTTCCTCCCCGATGACCAACGATTGCTATCGGTTGGCTGGGACGGCACAATGCGAGTATGGAATTCGCTTACGGGCGGATTACAGCGAACCTGGAAAGTCACCAACCATATTCCCAAGGTAGAGAAGCCCGGACAGTTCGCGGGCCCGGGACCTCAGCAGCCGGACATCAACAGTGTTGCTGCTTTGTCTATGTCGCCTGATGGGGCAAGGGTCGTCACCGGAAGCTGGGATGGAAAATTGCGAATATGGGACCTGGTTGACGAAGTGCCCACACGCATCCTCGATGGGCATGAGATGCCCATTACTGCCTGTGCATGGTCGCCGGATGGCACACGCATCGCGTCTGCCAGTCAGGATGGTACTGTCCGAATATGGCAATTGACTGACGGGAAAATGATCTGCTCGCTCAGCCATCATAGCGGCGCGGTCCGGGCATGCGCCTATTCTCCGGATGGCCGGTCTCTTCTTTCGGGTGGCAACGATGGCTCGTTGTGTCTTTGGGATTCGAATACCGGGGAGATGCTCAAAGCGATCGCAGCTTCGACCAGGGCGGTCCACGCCTGTGCGTTCACGCCAGACGGGAGATATCTCCTGGCCGCGGGCGCGGATAATTGTATTCACCTGTTTGATGGAGCAGAGGGTACGAAAAAGGAAGTATTCCAGAGCCATATTATGGATGTCGACGACATTCGTTGCTCACCAGATGGGAGGCTGCTCCTTTCGGCAAGTAAAGACAAGACAGTAAAGATGTGGCAGTTGACGCCGGCTGAAGGGCGCAGGCCGTTTTGGGGGCATACCCAATCCGGGAATGGTTGTCAATTTTCTCCGGATGGCGGGAGTATATTAACAGGCGGTTTTGACGGGAAGTTGATGATCTGGTCCAACACGGGAAAGGAACCTCCCCGCATTCTGTCAAACGATGCAGGCCAAATCGTGGCGTGCGGTTTTTTTCCAGACGGCCGGCATATCTTTACTTTTGGGACAGAGGACCGGATTCGCATCTGGGATGCAAGTACGGGGGAGAAAAAAGATGAACTGATCAACGAAAAAGCCCAAGAAACTCTGGGGAGAGATTGTACGATATCGCCGGACGGGAGATATATCCTGACGGCATCGGGCTATACACCGTTGAGACTCTGGGACATCTCTTCGCGTACATTGATCCGGTCATTGGAGGGCCATCGCGATGAAGTCAGGGCGTGCTGTTTCTCCCCGGATGGCCGCCTCGCCGCATCGGCAGGAAGGAGCGGTGAGGTTATTCTTCACAACGCGGACACTGGGGAAATCGTCCGCAAGTGGAACGGCCACACGGACCTGGTTGAGGTGTGCCTGTTTTCGAGAGATGGTAATTATCTACTCACGGCTGGATGGGATCGGACCATAAGGGTGTGGGACCATAAAACCGGCCAGATTCTACACACCATGGAACAGCCTGGTGGCGTCGTAGCGCTTGAATTCTCCCATGATGGGAAATATTTACTCGCATCGGTTTATGACCGCTGGTTGTTTGTCTGGGATGTTCAGCATTGGTCCCAGTTAACGCGCCTCTATCTGCCTGTCAACATTAGGAAAATTGCCGCGCATCCGCGAAAAAATCTTTGGGCTTGTACGGGGCTGGGTGGCGCGATGTATGTATTCCACCTGGAGGGCATCTGAAGTAATCTCATCAATAGTCGATGATACCAAGCGCAGCCCAAACTACAATTTCATTTCCTGTCGCTGTTGCACAAACCAGCACGTTGAGCCATATAACCTTGTTTCTACGGACAGCTAGCACAGTGTAAATGGAGGTACCTGGTATGAAAAAGAATAGCTCACGCCTGATTGCAGAGAGAGATCGAAGCGGGAAGATCGTTACACTACGTTGCAACGGAAAAAGTATCGAGTTTCAGCAGCCCAATTTATTTATTTTGGAACCGCATACAGAATATGCAAAGACCGAAATTATTACCATCAATCAAACCGAACTACAAGGTATCAGACTATCAGATGTTCCAATGGGATTAAGGATTATGCTCATTGATGATGATGGCGAACATATCTGGCCCGTAATTCTCTCGTGGGCAGACGATTATTATGCATATTGCCTCGAAGCGAACGAAAACTATGAGTACGGTGGTGCCTTAATAGACGCCATTAAGCAACGTGAACTGGTGCTAAAAGATTGCTTTTTTGATGAGACTCTGTTCGATAGTGAGCGTGAATACCTTGTGGCCGCTTTTCGGATACGTCTCGACGATACGTTACTGATTAGCGATGCAATACGACATAGCAATCTAGTAATCCAAGAGCTTGAAGCATTCTCTTGGCAGATTCTTGGTAAAAAGCCACCTGCCCCGAGAAAAAGGCAAAAGCCCG
>Ga0172369_10002084_pt1 | contig 28072 bp, 22 predicted proteins | sample LakKiv25m_FD_114539 | JGI IMG/M metagenome (GOLD analysis project Ga0172369, IMG submission 114539) | Freshwater microbial communities from Kabuno Bay, South-Kivu, Congo - kab_022012_11.25m | ecosystem: Environmental > Aquatic > Freshwater > Lake | place: Democratic Republic of the Congo...
GCGCGGGAAGGATGGAAAGAACCATTATGTAGAAGTTCTTTCAACCCCTCATTACAGCGGTAAAGACATTATTGGTTTTCAAGGAATCGCTCGTGACATCACCGAGCGCAAATGGGCGGAAGAGAAATTGCGCGAGAGCGAAAAACGTTACCGCGGTTTGTTCGAGCACATGAGCGAGGGATACGCTTATTGCGAGATGATCTTTGAGGATGGCCGCCCGCTGGATTGGATTTATCATAACGTCAATGAAGCCTTCGAAAAATTGACCGGCTTGAAGGATGTTACCGGAAAACGTGTCACCGAAGTTATTCCCGGCATCCGCGAAACCGACCCGGAGTTATTCGATATCTACGGGCGCGTATCCCTGACTGGAAAACATGAAAAGTTCGAAATTTTTGTCGAAGCGCTTAATATGTGGTTCTCCATTTCGGTCTATGTCCCGGAGAAAGGATTCTTTGTAGCCGTTTTCGATGTCATCACCAAGCGCAAGCAGGCGGAAGATGCGTTGCGGGAAGCGGAGAAAAAATACCGCACAATCTTTGACGGCGCGGTCGAAGGGATTTTCCAATCTACGCCTGCCGGTCGTTTCCTCGCCGTAAATCCCGCGCTGGCTCACATGTGGGGCTACGAGTCGCCCAAGGAACTGATTACCAGCATCAAGAATATTACCCGCCAGGTTTACGCGGAGCCAAATCGCCGCGCCGAATTTTCCAGACTCGTACAAAAAGATGATGAAGTACATGGATTTGAGTACCAGGCTCGCCGCAAAGACGGCAGTGCCATGTGGGTCTCAGAGACTGCGCGCGCTGTACGAGACGCTTCGGGAAAGTTATTATATTACGAAGGTAATATTGAGGACATTACCGAGCGCAAGCAGGCGGAAGAGGCGTTGCATGAAAGCGAGGAACGCTTCCGCTCGTTGTATGAAAACAGCACGGTCGGCATTTACAGAACCACGCCGGAGGGACATATCCTTCTGGCCAACCCTGCCCTGGTCGAGATGCTCGGCTTTGCCACTTTCGACGACCTGGCTGCCAGGGAACTCAAGCAGGAAGGTTATGAGCCTTCCCACCCGCGCACCCGCTTCACCGACTTGATTAACAGGGAGGGCGAGGTGCGCGGGCTGGAATCTGCCTGGATGCGGAAGGATGGAACAACCATTTTTGTTAGGGAAAGCGCCCGCGCCATAAGTGATGTACAGGGAAACAAACTCTACTACGACGGCATTGTCGAAGACATCACCGAGCGCAAGCAGGCAGAAGAGGCATTGCAAGCGAGCGAGGCTCGCTTCCGCAGTTTGTTTGAAAATGCGCCGGTGGGCGTGCTGTTGGCCGACCCGCAGGGAAACATCCTTGAGGTCAATCCGGCCATCGTGCAGATCCTTGGGTCGCCTTCTGCCGAGGCCACACGAGCGATCAACATTCTCAACTTCCAGCCTTTGATCGAAGCCGGTATTTCCGCCGATTTTCAGGAATGTGCGAGAACTGCCAAACCCCTTTCATCGGAACATCCTTACGTTACAAAATGGGGCAAATCCATTGATCTGAATATGCGCTTTACCCCTCTTGTGGAAGCGGATGGAAAAACAACGCTTCTGCAGATTCTTCTTGAAGATGTAACTGAACCCAAACGGGCGGAAGAAAGAATTAAACGCCAGCTCGAGCAACTCAGCGCCCTGAACGAAATAGATCGAATGATCGCGTCCAGCTTTGACCTGCACCTGAGCCTGACCTCCATCGTTGATCGTGTAATCCCGCAACTAAAAGTGGACGCCGCGGATATTCTCCTCATGAATCCAGACCTGAACATTTTGGAGTTCGGCGCAGGGCATGGCTTCCATACTTTAGGTATTGAAAAAGGCCATCTTTCCCTGGGCGAAGGTTATGCCGGGCGCGCCGCTTTGGAACGTCAAGCTATCCATATCCACGATCTGAGAACTCAAGTGGATAACACACGCTTCAGAGAATCATTGGCGGGCGAAAACTTTGTCAGTTATCATGCCGTGCCCTTGATCGCAAAAGGCAAAGTAAAAGGTGTACTGGAGGTCTTCCATCGCAGCCCACTTGACCCCGATTTCGAATGGCTCGATTTTCTAAATATGCTGGCCGGACAAGCCGCCTTGGCAATTGACAACGCCACCATGTTTGGGAATCTGCAGCGCTCCAACTCGGAACTCACTTTGGCCTATGATGCTACGATAGAAGGCTGGTCACGCGCCCTTGACTTACGCGATAAAGAAACAGAAGGCCACACTCAGCGAGTCACACAGATGACGGTGAACCTTGCGCGCGCCTTCGGCTTGAACGAGGCGGAACTGGTGCAGGTCCGCTGGGGAGCACTTTTACATGATATTGGAAAAATGGGTTTACCTGACAGCATTCTATTCAAACCAGATGCGCTCACGGAACAGGAATGGGTGTCGATGAGAAGTCATCCAGTTCTTGGCTACAAATTGCTGTCGCCCATTGGCTTTCTTCGTCGGGCGCTGGATATCCCCTACTGCCATCATGAAAAATGGGACGGCACTGGCTATCCGCGCGGGCTGAAAGGCGAGCAAATCCCGCTCGCGGCGCGCATCTTTGCCGTGATAGACGTATGGGATGCGCTCACATCCGATCGCGTCTACCGCAAAGCCTGGTCGAATGAAAAAGCGCTCGATTACATAAAGTCACAGGCCGGAACGCATTTCGATCCGCATGTCGTGAAGATCTGTTTTGAAACGGGAGTGTTGGAGCGCAAGAACCAAAAATAATCCAATGGTCGAGGTTGGCATGGTCGGTTTCAAAAATATTCCCGTCCAAATAAACAAAATGCTCCGTTCAGGACGAGAGGGCGCCTCAAACGGAGCAACTGCATTTTTTCATAGAATTCCTGTTTTGGCAGGAGCAAAATTACGAGGAGCAACGAAAGATATTGGCTCGAGGATTTCTCGCCACACAGAGCACAGAGAAAAATTTCGCGGCGAAATATTTCGTACCAAAGTCGCGAACATCGTCACATCAAAACACAGACGTCTCGCTTTGACGGTTGTGAATTCCTACGCTATACTATGTTGGTCGTCTGGTCACGGGCCTGCTAGTCGGCTCGTCCGATCGCAGACCGGCAGACGAGACAACTAGCAGATAAGCAGACTAAATTCAGGAGGCTTTTGTATGGCTTTCAAACTCACGTATGCAACTATGTTCAACCCGCCCGAAGAATTACATAAAGGCTTCGACGCGGCAGTCACAAAACTCAAACAGAATCTTGGAAAAGAATACAGCATGATCATCGCTGGCAAGGATGTATTTGCCGACGAGAAGTTTGACGATCACTCCCCGGTCAACACCGACTGGGTGCTGGCAAAAATGCAGAAAGGCAACGCCAGCCACGCCGAACAGGCGATTGCCGCGGCCCGCAAGGCTTTCCCAAAATGGAGCCGCACACCCTGGCAGGAACGCGTCCGCCTCGTTCGCAAAGCGGCTTCCATTCTCGAGGCTCGCATTTTTGAACTTGGCGCGGCCATGGCGCTGGAAGTCGGAAAGAACCGCATGGAATCGCTCGGCGACGTACAGGAAACCGCCGACCTGATGTCTTACTCCGCTTTGATGGTTGAACAGAATAAAGGCTTCATTAAGCCGATGGGCAAAGACCCGCTGGTTGGATACGACTCCACCAACGTCTCAGTGCTTCGACCTTACGGCGCGTGGCTCATCGTCAGCCCGTTCAACTTCCCCTTCGCTCTGACCGGCGGCCCAACAGGCGCGGCGCTCTCGGCTGGCAATACAGTGGTCATCAAACCCGCCACCGATACAGCCTGGATTGTCCGTTTGTACGCTGAAGCCTTACGCGATGCAGGCTTCCCGGATGGCGTGGTCAACTTTGTCAGCGGTCCCGGCTCCACACTTGGACAAGCGCTCGTCGATAACCCGGACATAGACGGCGCAACCTTTACCGGCTCATTCGATGTTGGCATGAAGATGTACCGCGACTTTGCCAACCGCAACTACGTCCGCCCCATCGTGCTGGAACTCGGCGGAAAGAATCCGGCTATCGTGTCGCGCAATGCCAATTTGGAGGATGCCGCTACCGGCATCGTCCGATCCGCATTTGGTCTGCAAGGCCAGAAATGTTCGGCGGCTTCGCGCGTGATCGTGGAAGAACCGGTCTACGATGAACTGGTTGCCAAACTGAAAGCCAAGACCGATGCGCTCGTCATCGGCGATCCGACTGAGCGCGCCACCTATCTCGGTCCGGTTATCAACAACAGTTCCTATAATGATTTCAAGAACTTCGCCGAAGAGATAAATCAAGCTGGCGCCAAATTCCTGACCGGCGGGCACGTCAAGACCGGCGGTATGTTCGACAAAGGTTACTATTGTGAACCGACCTTTGTCACCGACCTGCCCTTCAGCCATCGCCTGTGGCAATACGAAATGTTCCTACCCATCACCACGATTGGCAAGGTCAGCAACCTCGACGAAGCTATGAAGATCGCCAACAATGTTAATTATGGTCTTACGGCGGGCTTCTACGGCGCTCCATCCGAGACAGATTGGTTCTTCGATCAGATCGAAGCAGGTGTCACCTATGCCAACCGTCCGCAGGGTGCGACCACCGGCGCGTGGCCGGGCTTCCAACCCTTCGGCGGCTGGAAAGGCTCCGGCGCAAGCGGTAAGAATGGCGGCGGTTTGTATTACGTTCAACTCTATATGCACGAACAGATCCGCACACTGATCAAACCTGCTGCAAAATCATCTCCTAAAGTGAAGAAGGCAACTGTAAAGAAGGCCATAGCAAAGAAGGCTGCGCCCAAAAAGACAGTCGCAAAAAAAGTTGTAAAGAAGACGGCACCGAAGAAGAAGGCAGCTACAAAGAAGACCGCTCGCCGCAAATAAGGTTTAACTGACCCCTTCCCCGTTGAGGGGAAGGGGTTTTTATCTCTGAACTTATGGAAGAATTTATCCTTCGCATTGGCATATATTTTCTTGTGATTGGCATGGGAATCTTTATTCTGTTCATTGCGTCTGATTTTGCCAATAATCCAAATTTCGATTATCTCTTTTGGGCAGTGCTGGTAATAACAGTGGGTATACTGATTCGCAGACGCAAGCCACCTCCGCCACCCAGCGGACGATTTGCCTTTCTGAAAAAAATGCGAGAAGGTTCGAAAAAGAAAGAAGAAACAAAGAAATGAGATTATGTCTAAACTAATTCCTCTTTCAACTGCAGTTTCAAAATATGTCAGTGACGGGGATACCGTCTACGCTGCCGGATTTACACATCTGATTCCTTTCGCAGCCGGACACGAGATCATACGCCTCAAAAAACGGGACCTGGTGCTGGCGCGTGCCACCCCGGACCTGATCTACGACCAAATGGTCGCGGCGAACTGCGCACGCAAAGTCATCTTTTCATACATGGGTAACCCCGGCGTAGGCTCACTGCGACTCGTCCGCGCCGCGCTTGAGCAGGGCAAACTCGAATGGGAAGAATATTCCCATTTCGGGATGATCACGCGTTTGCAGGCAGGCGCGTCCGGGCTGCCATTTTTGCCAATGAATCAAACCGCGGTGAGTGATCTTGAAAAAGTGAACCCGAATATCAAGCGTATCCATGATCCCTTTGGCGGCAAGGACGTGATCATTGTACCCGCGTTGAATCCTGATGTAGCCATTGTCCACGTACAACGCGCAGACGTCAACGGAAATGCCCATTTGTGGGGCATCATCGGCGAGCAAAAAGAGGCCGCCTTCGCCGCGAAAAAAGTCATCCTGACGGCAGAGGAAATCGTGGACGAATCCGTCATCAGGTCCGACCCGAACCGCACGTTGATCCCGTCTGTGGTGGTGGACGCGGTATGCGAGGTCCCACATGCCTGTCACCCATCTTACGCGCAGGGATATTACGACCGCGATAATGAATTCTATTTGCAGTGGGACAAGATCAGCGAATCCGCCGAGAGCGTCAAAAGCTACCTCGATGAATGGATCTATGGAGTGAAAGATCGTGAAGAGTACTGGCAAAAACTCGGCGCGAAAATACATAAACAATTGAAAGCGAAGGCACGTTACAGCGAGAAAGTGAATTACGGGCAATATTAGCCAAACATCCGAGGTCTTAGTGACCTCGGATGTTTTCGTGTGGGGGAAATTTTAAGTTGACAAATCGTAAAAACGCCTTATACTAAACATATCTCACTTCTATAACGTTATGACACAATAGTGAGACATGTTTCCTGAACGTTGAAATTCCTCACGGATGGAGATTCTTCATGACCTTAAGTCTGTTCGGAACGTGGCAGGGACAGTCATTGGATGGGATCGTCGCGGAATGTCGGGATTTGGTGGAAGACGCTGACTTTCCAACGGTGAAGCGTTGGCGCGAAGCGGGGGGAAAGGTTCTCGGTCATTTTCAGGTCTACTTTCCAGAAGAAATTGCTCACGCGGCAGGGATGTTGCCGTTGAAAATGCGCGGCGCGCCCATTGAGTGTATGCACTCGGATTCCCATTTCGGTTCCTATCTTTGTTCGATCATCAAGACCTCGCTCGAACTTGCATTGAGCAAGCGCGTCGAGCTGGATCTGTTCGTCACTCATCCGATATGCGACGCGGCGCGAAATCTGGCGGCGGTATGGGGCCGCAACTTTGAATATCCATGTCAAATTTTGTACCTTCCGCAAAATGCGAACTCCGCCGCGTCTGCCACATACTTGAGCGAAGAGTATGCACGTGTGCTAGCGGATATCGAAAAGATCACGGGAAAAAAAGTCACCGATGAAGCGCTAAAAAATTCAATGTCAGTCTACAATGAAAATAGAAAATTGCTGCGCCAGTTGTATGAATTCAAACGAAAACAACCCTGGTTAATCTCGGCGTATGAAACTTATTTGCTCACCAATATTGGCGGGATGATCACACGCGATGAACACAATGAAATACTCAAGGCGGTGATTCCCATGATTGAAACGCGATCAATCAAACGTCACGATAAGATACGTGTGGTCTTCGAAGGCGGATTCTGCGAACAGCCTCCACTGGATTTGATCCGCACCATTTCGCAATCCTGTTACGTTGTGGACGATGATTTGTTAATCGGCTTGAGGTGGATACTCGAGGATGTTTCACTTGAAGGCAATCCGTTGTTCAATCTCGCGGAAGCGTATTTGGAGAAATCAAGTTACAGCCCTGTACAGCACGACTCGCGCAAGCTAAAAGAGAAAATGCTTTTGCAGCGCATCGCGGATTCGGGCGCCGAGGCGGCGATCATCACCGCCGCAAAGATGTGCGAGCCTGGGCTTGAAGAGCAGGTGGCGTATACAAAGGCATTGGACGAAAAAGGAATTCCTTACTTCGTCAGCGAGTTTGAAGAGAGCATGACCAGTTTCGATCACATGGAGATCCAACTGGAGACGTTCACGGAAAATATTTTGTTTGGTTAATAGCAAGACCTGACAGGTTTCCGAAACCTGTCAGGTCTGTATGTATACAGGTGAAACATGACAGAAGAAAAAAGAGTTGACATCGTTGGGCGCGGTAACGTGGAAGGGGCAAACCTGTTCCGTGATTGGTTCGCGGAATTGGGTGAAGCGGCAAAGAACGATCACGGCGCGGCGTATGTCTTTGTGATGGGTAGCATGGCGGAGATATTGAAGGTCTTCGATTTTCCGCTCGTCCTGCCCGAGATCACCTCCCTGCAAACCGCAGTGCGACGCGTTGCAGATGAATACCTGACAGTTGCGGAGGATTACGGTTATTCATCCGATATTTGCGGGTATGTCAAAGCGGATATCGGCATTCACATGCGGGAACGAAAACATCCAATGGGAGCAATCCCCAAGCCCGCGCTGACCGTATTGACCAACGCCTGCAATACCTATGTCAAATGGGCGGAGATTTGGGAGCGTATGTACAACATCCCAGTGTTCGTTCTGGATGTGCCGGCCACGCGCCAGGCGGGTGGACAATTCCAACCAGGCAGCGCTGACTTTAAACGCGATTGCAAATATGTTGAAGCGCAGATCAGGGAATTGATCACGCTATGCGAAAATATCACAGGCAAGAAATTCGATATTGACCGTCTGCGCGAAACAATGGCATACGCCAACGACATGAACATCGGCTGGAAGCGCGTGCTTGAACTCAACAAAAGCAAACCGTCATTGTTCAATGCGTTGACCGATGGCACGGTATATCTTGGTGTCTCGAATAATTTCCGCGGCACAAAAGAGGGAAGCGATTATTTCAAGAACCTTGTGGAAGAAATGGAATACAAAGCCGCTCATGGTATCGGCACCCAGACCGATGAAAAATATCGGCTGGCATTCGTCGGCGTGCCGTGCTATCCCATCTTCCGTCGCTTCAACGAGATGTTTGCGGAATGGGGCGGCGCGTTTGTTCATTCCACGTATTTGCATTTCGCTTCGGGTGGAGCCAACATGGGATTTGAGTACGATGTAAATCGCCCCATTGAAAGTCTGGCGGAAGGCACGTTGATCAGCGTTCGTGAAGCGATGGATAACATGTTCCACCAGGACCGCGTCGTGATCGAAATGGTCAAGGATTACGAACTGGACGGCGTGGTTTATCACCCGATCAAATCATGCCGCACAGTCTCGACAGGTCTGGCGGATGGACGCCGCGCAATGATGGCGGCAACGGACACACCGAGTCTGTTCATCGAATCAGACATGATGGATAAGCGTGTTGTCTCTGAAGCACAGATAAAAAACCGCGCGGATGCCTTCTTTGAAGGACTTGCATCGCGCCGCTTAACGGCGCAGAACGCATAAACAGATCATGTCATTGCGATGAGATTGCTTCGTCGCGAAGAACGCTCCTCGCAATGACATACAATTTTGGAGGTACTCATGGCATACGCCGCAGGTGTAGATGTCGGTTCGACACAAACAAAGGCGATCATCATCAACGAAGCAAAGGAAATCGTCGGGCGCTCCCTGACCGATACAGGCGCGAACGTTGTTGTCGCGGCTGAGAACGCGTACAACGAAGCGCTCAAGAATAGCAACATCCAGGAAGAGGAAGTCGAATATGTGATCGGCACAGGCTACGGCAGGTACCGCGTCACGTTCGGAAATACGCAGGTGACTGAAATTTCCTGTCACGCGCGCGGCGCTTCGCACATGTTCCCCAACACAAAAACCGTGCTGGATATGGGCGGGCAGGATACGAAAGCAATTCGCGTCAGTCCGCGCGGTGAAGTGCTGGACTTCTGCATGAATGACAAATGCGCGGCGGGAACGGGTCGCTTCCTCGGAGCCGCCGCCGCGGCGTTGGACATTCCACTCAGCGAACTTGGCAACGTCGCAATGCAGTCGGAAAGACCCGTCAAGATCAGCACCACCTGCACGGTCTTCGCTGAGTCCGAAGTTCTATCGTGGCTGGGCAAAGGCAAAAAGATCGAAGACATTCTCTGGGGTGTGCATCTCTCGATTGCATCACGCTCCGTCGGTTTGCTGCGCCGCGTTGGGATCGAAGAAGAATTGACTTTCACAGGCGGCGTCACCAAAAACCCGGGCGTCATCAAGGCGCTCGAACAAGCCATCGGTTTTAAATTAAATATCAGCCCCGACTCGCATTACATCGGCGCACTCGGAGCCGCGTTGTTCGCGCTCGATCACATCGTCGCCAGCCGCGCTCCCTCCAGCGTAAAGGAGACCGCATGACTTACGTTACAGGTATTGACGTTGGCTCCACTTACACAAAAGCCGTGATCCTGCGCGATGGAAAAGAGATCATGAGCCGAGCCATGCTCAGCACGGGATTTCGACTCGAAGAAGCCGCACGCAAGGCATATCACAGCGCGCTCAATCTCGCGGGACTCCAAGAGGCTGACTGTTCCTATTGGGTGACCACTGGCTTCGGGCGGCATCTCGTCACGTTCCGCGACGTGAACGTTACCGACATCAACGCCAGCGCGCGCGGCGCGTGTTTCCTTTATCCAAACACCCGTACCATTTTAGATGTTGGCGGGCAGACAATGAAAGCCATCCAACTGATGGAAGGTGGCAAGGTTAAATCATTTCGTTTGAATGATAAATGCGCGGCGGGCACAGGCGCGTTCCTCGAAAAGACTGCGCGCTACATGGGCTACAAGACCGAAGAGATCGGAACGCTGGCGGCTGTTTCCAAACAAGCCGTGCCGATTTCTAGCGTATGCGCGGTGTTCGCCGAATCAGAAGTGATCAATCACCTTTCGCAGGGCGCCTCCCCCTCGGATATTATGTTCGGAGCCATCGTCTCGCTGGTCGGTCGCTCTACTCAGTTGATCAAGCGTGTTGGTTTGACCCCAGAGTTCACATTGATCGGCGGCATCCTGCGCTATGAATCCATGGGGCGCGTGGTGCGCGAGCAACTCAAAACGGATGTCAATGTGGCGGAAGGCGATATGGTTCAATTCGTCAGCGCATTGGGCGCGGCGATTTTGGGATTCCGCCGCATGGAAAAATTGAGCAAAGAAGGCGTTGTAGAACAACCATAATGGCAACCAACGATAGGCCAACCGTCCGCACGCAATTCTTGATCTTCACCTTATTCGGTGAATTCATCCTTGCGCGCGGCGGATCCATCTGGACGAGCGACTTGCTTTCGTTGTTGCATCATCTGGATGTTGGCGAACACGCCGCACGCAACACACTTTCACGCATGTCACGCAGAGGCTGGCTGGTTGCGCGCAAAGAAGGACGCCGCAGTCAATATTCATTGACGCCGCGCGGCTGGGCATTGCTTCTTCAAGGCGAGAAACGAATCTTCGAGCCGCCACTAAAAGAATGGGATGGGATGTGGCACATCGTGGTTGTCTCGTTGCCAGAAGAGAAACGCCGACTGCGCCGCGTCTTTCGCATCCGCTTGGCTTGGCTTGGATTTGCCCCGCTCACGCCCAACACATGGATTTCGCCTCACGACCGCAAAGCCGAAGTCCTGGCGATATGCAACGAACTCGAAATCCAGGATCACGTTGAATTATTTTCGGGGATGCACCTTGGACCGTCTCAGGATCAAAATCTTGTCAAGCAATGTTGGGACTTGCCCAAGTTGAAAAGCAAGTATCAGGAATTTCTCAAGCAATTTGAAAAGGATTATGACAAGTGCAAGAGCAATGGAAAAGAACCTCTTGCGCCTGACTTTTGTTTTGTGCAACGCTTCTGGTTGACCTATCGTTTCCAGTACTTTCCGCGTGAAGATCCGAATCTTCCCGCCGCCTTGCTTCCATCTGATTGGATCGGATTCAAAGCGCGACAACTATTCGATGATTATCACCGCTTGTTGGAGAATCCCGCCAATCAATTTGTGGACGATGTTGTTGGCTCCACATCCTCGCGCTAATTGCTCCCTGCGCCGTCCTCGGCGCAGATGTTGAGTTCATCAAAGTGACGACAACGCAACAAGTTTTTCAAACTTGGAAGGCTTATTTCGGAGGAACAAATGGACGTATTGAAAGAACAAAAAAGGGACTTCAAAGAAGTCCTCTACGAAAAGGGCAACTGGGTGGCACACATCACCATCAATCGTCCGCAAGTCTACAACTCGTACAGCACGAACGCACTCGAGGAGTTGGCGACCGCGTTTCGTCAAGCCGCGTTCGATGATGATGTCGCGGTCATCGTTTACACAGGCGCGGGCGACAAAGCCTTTTGCACTGGCGGTGATGTCAAAGAATATCAGGAACGCTACACCCGCTCGCCGCACGACTACTGGAAATATATGCGTCTCTTCGGTGCGTACATCGAGAGCATTGTCAACACGGGCAAACCAGTTATCGCTCGATTGAACGGCATGGCTGTCGGCGGCGGAAACGAATCGCAACTCGCTTGCGATCTCGCGGTCATCGCGGAACACGCCTGGGTCGGACAAGTCGGCACGGGCGTCGGAAGTGTCGCGGCGGGCGGCGGGACTCAATGGCTGCCGATCACAGTCGGAGATCGCCGCGCCCGCTATATGCTGATGACGAATCGCCGCATCCCCGCCTACCAGGCATTGGAATGGGGACTCGTCAATGAAGTCGCGCCGTCGGTCAAAAAGGATGGCGAGTTCATCACTCATGCCACGCCCGAACAAATTTCCAAAGCGCAAAAAGGCGCGGACGGTTACAGCATTGACCTTTCCAAACTCGATGAAATGGTGGAGGCCCTCGCGCAGGAACTCGTGGATAAATTTGCAGAGTGTACGCGCTTCACAAAAGAGCAGACCAACTTCTGGAAGAATTTCAGTTGGCATCAAACCATCGGCGCGGCGCGCGATTGGCTGTCAACCCATTACACATCCTGGGAGCCGCTCGAAGGCATGACCGCCTTCGTCGAAAAACGTCCCGCGCGCTATCGCATGTTGCGCGAACGCGCCGCACAAGGCAAGAGCAGTGAATTCATCTGGGGCGCGTACGAAAAGACTTGCTCCGCTTGTGGCGCAAAAGCCCTGCCCGAAGAATTCACCCATTGCGGCGCTTGCGGTGCGGAATTGAAATGACCGACTCATTCATCAGTGTTGAGACGAAGAACGGCGCATCCACCCTGACCTTGAACAGGGCGCCGTTAAACGTGCTTAACATCGCCGCCTTGAATGGACTCGAGTCAACGCTGACGGAATTATCCCGTGACGAAAGCATTCGCGTCCTCATCCTGCGCGCCGAAGGGAAGATGTTTTCCGCTGGCGTTGACGTTGCCGATCACACGCCCGATAAAGTCGGCGAGATGATTCCGCTGTTCGATAGAGTCTGCTACTTGCTTGCGAACTTTCCTGTTCCAACGTTGGCAGTCGTTCACGGTCACGCTTTGGGCGGCGGATGTGAATTAGTTTTGTGTTGTGATCTCGCCATTATGGTCGAAGGCGCAAAGATCGGTCAGCCAGAGATTCAATTGGCGGCGTTCGCTCCCATCGCCGCGATGAGATTGCCGCGCATGACAAATTATCGTCTCGCGGCAGATATGCTTTTCACTGGAAAAACGCTTTCCGCTGATGAAGCATTGAGACATGGTTTGGTCAACACGGTCGTTCCCGCTGACCAATTGCAAAATTGCGTAAACGAGAAAGTCACACAACTCACCAACCTGAGCCGCGTCGCGTTGATGACGACAAAGTGCGCTTTGCAACTTGGTTTCGGCAATTGGGACGCGCCATCGAAAGAATTGGAAAGACTCTATCTCGATGAGTTGATGAAATCTGAAGACGCGCGCGAAGGTCTCGCGGCTTTCATGGAAAAACGAACGGCGAAGTGGAAGCATAAATAAAACTTCGCGCTGAGCGGAGTGGCGCGTTGGTCGAGTAGGACGAAGTGCGTATCGAGACCAGCGCCACGCAGTCGAAGCGCCGTTGCATGGAAACGTAAAGTTTGTATGCAACTTGTCCTTCGACTGCACTCGTCGCAAACAACGCTCCTCGCTCCGCTCAGGACGATAAATATAGCAAAGGAAACCCTATGTCATCACGTGGACTCACTTACGACGAATTTGAAATTGGAGCAATCTACAAATCTCAATCGCGCACCGTCACCGAAGCGGACGTGGTCAACTTCGCGGGACTCTCTGGCGATTTCAATCCGTTGCACACCGACGCCGAGTTTGGAAAGTCGACTCCCATCGGCGAACGCATTGCGCATGGCGTGTTGATTTTGGCGATGGCGACGGGCATGGCGAACTGGATGGGAATCTTCGAAGGCACGACCATCGCGTTGATGGAACAGGTCACGCGCTACAAAGGCGCGGTGAAATTCGGCGATACCGTTCACCTTGAAATGCAAGTGACGGAAAAGAAGCCCACGTCCAAGCCTGATCGCGGCGTGGTCAAGTTCGGGACGCGCGTTTGCAATCAGCGCGATGAAATGGTCATTGATGGAGAGTGGACTCTCCTGATGAAGACAAAATCGTAATCAATCCATCCGTCATTGCGAGCGAAGCGAAGCAATCTTCTCGCAGAGGTGGGGATTGCTTCGTCGCCTGGTTTCGATACGGGCCTCGCCCTACTCAACCAACGGCTCCTCGCAATGACGAAATCACAATCGGAGGGCAGAATGTTGTTGAAAGACAAAGTCGCATTGATCACGGGCGGAGGAAATGGCATCGGACGCGCAACCGTTTTGCGCTTTCTCGAAGAAGGCGCGAAGGTCGCGACGGTTGATCTGGACGAGGCTGGGTTGGAGGAAACGCGTAAAGAGGCAGAGCAGGTCAAGGGTCAGATAATGACCGTGACTGCCAACGTCACCAAACGCGAAGATGTCCAGCGCGTCGTCGATTCCGTCGTCAAAGAATATGGTCGTCTCGATATTCTCATCAACAACGCGGGCATCACGCGCGATGGACTCACCACACGCATCAAGGACGGCGAAGTCAAGTTCATGTCCGAGGAAAATTGGGACGCGGTACTGGGCGTGAATTTGAAAGGCACGTGGCTGTGTTCGCAGGTCGCGGCGGTCGAGATGATGAAACAAAAATATGGACGCATCGTCAACACCGCGTCGGTTGCCGCGCTCGGAAATATCGGACAGGCGAATTACTCCGCGTCGAAAGCGGGCGTGATCGGGCTGACACAAACGCTGGCGCTCGAATGGGCGCGCTTCAACATCGCGGTCAATTGCATCGCGCCTGGCGGGACGAAGACGCGCATGACCGCCGCCATCCCCGAAAATATCATGGCGGGCTTGCTCGAAAAAATTCCGTTGAAGCGCATGGCTGAACCATGCGAGATCGCGGCGGTTCACGCGTTCCTTGCCAGCGACATGGCATCCTACATTACAGGGCATGTCATCTTTGTGGATGGCGGACAAACTGTGGGAGCATAGCATGTTTGAAAAAACATTCATCCCCTACGGCGGTTATTGGTGTACGCCGTTCGCGCGTTGGCAGGGAAGTTTCGCCAATCTGCACGCGGTGAAGTTCGCGGCAGAGACCACGCGCAAAGCATTGGCAGCGCGAAACATTCCACCGCAAACTTTTAGCAATTTATATTTCGGCATGACCATCCCCGCGACGCAATCGTTTTATGGCGCGCCGTGGCTGGCTGGCATGGTCGGCGCAGAAGGAATCACGGGTCCCGTTTTTTCGCAAGCCTGCGCGACGTCCGCACGCGTGATCGGAAGCGCGGCGCAAGCTGTCGAGTCGGAAGATGACGCGGCAATCCTTTGCATCACGGCGGATCGAACATCGAATGGTCCGCATCTGCTTTATCCGAATCCGCTCAACGCTGGCGGGCGCGGCGACGCTGAAGATTGGGTGTGGGACAACTTCAACCGCGATCCGTTCGCGGGCAACAGCATGATCCAAACTGCGGAGAACGTGGCGAAGGATTGTCACATCACGACCGTAGAACAACATGAAGTGGTGTTGATGCGCTACGCACAATATCAAAAAGCGTTGGACGATAACGCCTCATTCCACCGACGATACATGGTCTCGCCCGTCGAAATTAATCCAAGCGGACGAAAAGTCCTCGCCACCGTCCCTGACGACGAAGGCATCTTCCCCTCCACCGCCGAAGGACTCGCAAAACTCAAACCCGTTATGCAAGATGGCACGGTGACGTTTGGCGGACAGACGTATCCCGCGGATGGCAACGCGGGCATGATCGTCACGACGCGCGAAAAGGCGCGTGAACTCAGCAAAGATTCAAAGATCGAGATTCAAATCCTGTCGTTCAGCGAAGGTCGCGCCGCGAAAGGATTCATGCCCAAAGCAAATCTTCCCGCCGCGCAAGGCGCGCTCAAAAAGGCTGGCGTGGACTTGAAGGACATCAAAGCCATCAAGACCCACAATCCATTTGCGGTGAACGATATTTTCTTGAACCGCGAACTTTGCATCCCGCTCGATAAGATGAACAATTACGGTTCATCGTTGATCTGGGGTCATCCGCAAGGACCGACGGGCATGAGACTCGTCATCGAGTTGATCGAAGAATTGGTTTTGCTCGGCGGAGGTTATGGTCTGTTCACGGGTTGCGCGGCAGGCGATACCGCCGCGGCAATTGTGTTGGAAGTGCGCGCAGGATGAAGAACCAATTAACCACAAAGGGCACTAAGGAACACAAAGGAAAAACTCGTAATTTCTCCTTTGTGTACTTTGTGTCCTTCGTGGTTGAAGATTTTTCCAGCGTAGTTATGGAGAAGCAACGATGAAAGCCGCAATTTTTCATGCCGCAAATCAACCGCTGACCGTTGAAGAAATTCCAACGCCGACGCCAGGCGCGGGAGAAGTCTTGGTCAAAGTCGCGGGCTGTGGAGTCTGCCACACCGACTTGCACTACATTGATCACGGCGTTCCAACGTTCAAAAAGCCGCCGCTCGTTTTGGGTCACGAAGTCTCTGGCACGATTGCAGGTTTGGGTGCGGGCGTTTCGCAATGGAAAGAAGGCGCGCGCGTTCTGCTTCCCGCGGTTTATGGTTGCGGTCAATGCGCGAAGTGCCGAACGGGACGCGAAAACATCTGCGAAAAGATGATGATGTTCGGCAACAACGTGGACGGCGGTTACGCCGAATACATGCTCGCGCCCGCCAAAGATGTCATCGCTTTACCCGATGAACTTCCGCTCGTCGAAAGTTCCATCATCGCCGACGCGGTCACGACGCCGTATCATGCGGTCGTCAATCGCGGACAGGTCAAGCCTGGCGATAACGTGGTTGTCATCGGATGCGGCGGCATCGGACTTAATCTCGTTCAAGTCGCGGCGGCGATGGGTGCGAAAGTTATTGCAGTGGATGTTGTCGCTTCAAAATTGGATTGGGCAAAGAAACTCGGCGCGCAAGCGACGATCAACGCGAAGACAGTTGAACGCGTGGACAAGGAAGTTCGCAAACTGACTGGCGGCGGCGCGGACATCGGCTTCGAGGCAATTGGCAACCCAACGACTCAATCTCAGACTTTTGCCTGCTTGCGCACTGGAGGCAGATTTGTGGCTGTCGGCTATTCCGATAAACCGATGACGCTCGACATCAGCCGCGTGATGTACCGCGAAATGGAAATTGTCGGTTCGCTCGGCTGCCGCGCGGTGGATTATCCGCGCGTGCTCGAATTGGCGCGGCAAGGCAAGATCAAGGTGAAGGAACTCGTCACCGCGCAGTTTCCGTTGGATCAAATCAATGCCGCATTCGATACTTTGCGAAGCGGCGAAGGAATCCGTTCGGTTATTGTTCCGTAAATTACGTGTAGGGGCGAAGCATGCTTCGCCCCTACGCAAACCATTTATGATTATTGATTTCCATATCCACCTCTCCCTTCCCGAACACGAACATCCCTGGGTGATGGAATGGATGCGCGGCAACTTCAAAGGCGACCTCGATGCGATGGTCGAGAAGATTCTCACGCCGCAAGGGATCCGTCAGTATTTGCAGTCGAATGACATTGATTATGCGGTTGGGCTTGCCGAAGTTTCGCCAATCACAACGGGCGTCGCGGACGATGATTACGTCGGTCAATTCTGCGCGAAAGCCAACAGCATCGCTGACCCGCCCTCAGGTCCGCGCGGACGCGTGTTACCGTTCGCCAGCATAAATCCATTTATGGTCAATGATCTCGCCGCGGAACTCGAAAGGATTGTCAAGCAATACGATTTCCGCGGCATCAAGATTTATCCGACGTATCATCATCATTATGCCAACGACGCGCGCATGTATCCGCTGTACGCGAAGGCACAGGAACTTGGCTTGCCGATGTTGGTGCATACGGGTTCGTCGGTGTTCAAAGGCGCGCGCATCAAATATGGCGATCCGCTTTTGCTCGACGATGTGGCGATTGATTTTCCCGAACTGAATATTTTGATGGCGCATTCGGGACGACCGTTTTGGTATGAGCAGGCTTTCTGGATGGCGCGGCGACATCCGAACGTTTACATGGAAGTCTCTGGCTTGCCCGCGAAAAATTTGCTGGAATATTTTCCGCGCCTGGAAGAACTCGCCGATAAAGTTGTTTATGGTTCCGATTGGCCAGGCAATCCTGATTTGCGAAGGAACGTTGATGCGATCAATGCTTTATCAATGTCGAATGAAGCAAAGCAAAAGATTCTGTATGGTAACGCGGCAAGGATTTTGAAACTGTAAATCATTCCCTCATCCCCAGCCCTTCCCCCGATGGGGAAGGGAGTCCCCTCTCCCGAAGGGAGAGGGTAAGGGTGAGGGACGGAGGTGTCATGCGTGAATTTTTATTAGGGAATGAAGCCATTGCCCGTGGAGCGTGGGAAGCCGGAGTGAAATTTGTCTCCGGGTATCCCGGCACGCCAAGCACGGAGATCATTGAGACTCTGGCGACGCGTTTTCCCGAAACCAGCCCGCGCTGGTCGGCGAATGAAAAGGTCGCGTTCGAGGAAGGCATGGGCGCGGCAATCGGTGGACTGCGCGTGCTTGTCACGATGAAGCACGTCGGCTTGAATGTCGCCGCGGACGCGTTCATGGTCTTTCCGTATGCGGGCACCAACGGCGGCTTCGTGGTCATCTCCGCCGATGATCCTGGAATGCACTCGTCGCAAAACGAACAGGATAATCGTTATCTTGCGCGCGTGGCGAAAGTCCCCGTGTTGGAGCCGAGCGACGCGCAGGAATGTCACGACTTCGTCATCGCCGCGATGGAACTTTCAGAGCAATTCAAATCGCCAGTCATGTTGCGGACAACAACTCGCCTCGCGCATCATAAAGGATTGGTGGAAATCGGCGAGCGGAAGGAAGTCGAGAAGCGTGAATTTATTGCGGACGCAAAACGCTTCTCTGTCCCGATCTATCGGCTGGTGCGTCGACCCGAGGTTGAGAAAACGCTGACGGCTCTCACCGCCTACGCGGAGACTTGTCCCTTCAATCGCGTCGAAGATTCAAAAAATAAAATCGGCGTCGTGACTTCGGGAATCTCGTATCAATATGTCAAAGAGATCATGCCCGATGTCGGCATCCTTCGACTCGGCATGACATTTCCTCTGCCCGCAAAAATGTTGCGAGAGTTTTGTTCTCGATACGAAACGGTTTATGTCATCGAAGAAGGTGAACCATTCATTGAAGAATATATTCGTAGTCTGGGTATTGCGAATGTCAAAGGCAAAGAGTTGTTCGGCGTGATCGGTGAATATTCCCCTGGTCGTCTACGCAAAGCGCTTGAACTTGGCGATCCGTCCAAACCATTTACAGAGGGAGTTAACCTCATCCAGCGTCCGCCGATGCTGTGCGTCGGCTGCGGACATCGTACGGTCTTCGCTGCATTAAAGCAATTGAAGGTCACTGTATCGGGCGACATCGGTTGTTACACGCTCGGCGCGTTGCCGCCGTATGAAGCCGAGCATACGACATTCTGCATGGGCGCGAGCATCGGTGTGGCTGTCGGATTTGAACGCGCGGGTTACGATAATGCCGTTGCGATCATCGGCGATTCGACTTTCATCCACGCGGGCATTCCGCCATTGATAGATGCGGTCTATAACAAGAGTCATCTCACGCTTGTAATTCTCGATAACTCTGCAACGGGCATGACGGGAAGTCAGCCTCATCCCGCGACTGGAAAAGACGCGCTCGGTCAACCTTCCCCGAAACTTGATCTGGTAGCGATGTGCCATGCCTCAGGGGTGGAGAAAGTCGAGGTTGTGGATACTTGGCAACGCAAGGAAATCGTGAATGTATTGCGACGCGCTATTGCACACAGAGGCCCGGCAGTGGTGATCGCTCGGGGGTCGTGTCAACAACTACCAGAGGTGAAGAAGTGGAAGATCATCCCCTTCATGGTGGATGAGGTGCTTTGCACACAATGCGATGCGTGTTTCAAAGTTTGGTGTCCTGCCATCACGCGCACCGAACAAAATTATCCGATCATCGCCGCGAATGATTGCACGGCTTGCACGGTCTGCGCGCAGGTCTGCCCGAAGGATGCGATCCGATTGATGGAGGAGGTGGACGCGTGAAAACGTACAGCCTGATGTTTGCGGGAGTGGGCGGACAGGGATCGCTGTTGATCGCTGAATTGACTTCGCTGGCTGCGGTCGGCGAAGGATTTGATGTCAAGCAGACTGAAGTCCACGGTGTTTCGCAACGCGGCGGAAGTGTGGAGACCCACGTGCGCTTCGGAGATAAAGTCCATTCGCCCGTTGTCACACCTGGTGAAGCGGACGCGGTGATCGCGTTGGAAAAACTGGAAGCCCTGCGCTTCGCCCATTATGTGGACGCCAAAGATGGGACGATATTGGTCAATGATTATGAGTTGATCCCTGGCTCAGTCGCCAACGCTGAGAAGATATATCCGCATGAAACCATCGACTTTTTGAAATCAAAGGGACTACGCGTGAGCGCCCTGCCCGCGTCAAAGATCGCACGCGAGTTGGGCGATGGCCGCATGGCGAATGTCGTTTTACTGGGCGCGCTGTCAACGCTGCTGCCTATCTCGCAGGAAACGTGGGAGAAGACGCTTCACTTCCGTATCCCAGCGCGTTATTTGGAAGGAAACCTGCGCGCTTTTGCATCTGGGAAGAAGGTCATTATGGAAAATGTTTAGTTGCAGAGTACGCATGTAAATGTCGTCAATCCTCGCCAAAGGAGAGAACCATGTCTCACAATCCAAATGAAACACATGAGTTGATCTACGATTGGAACCTGGTGGACGCGCCTGAAAAACCAAAACAGCGCATCATGGTCACGGACGAAACCCTGCGCGACGGGTTGCAATCTCCCTCCGTGATCCAGCCCGAGATCCAAGACAAGGTGTACCTGCTCTATCTGATGAACGATCTGGGGATCGACGCGGCAGATCTAGGCTTGTGCGGGACGGGGGAAAAATTCAAATATCACGTCACGGTCCTGGCACGCGAGATCGTCAAACAGAAAATGCCCATTCAGCCTCAGAGCGCGGCACGCTCCGTAATTTCGGATATCGCTCCCATTGTGGATGTGTCGCAGGAAGTTGGAACGCCCATCGAAGCCGCCATCTTCCTCGGTACAAGCCCGATCCGCCAATACGCGGAAGGCTGGGATACTAACTTCCTGTTGAAACAAACCGAGGAATCCGTGAGTTTCGCAGTGAAAAACGGAATCCCTGTCATGTTCGTCACCGAAGATACAATCCGCGCCCAGCCTGAGACTCTGCGCCAGGTATACACCACTGCCATTCGCGCTGGCGCGCATCGCATCTGCGTTTCGGACACGGTCGGGCATATCACTCCGCACGGCGTCCGCGCGCTGATCACTTTCCTGCGAAAGGTGGTGGATGAAATTGATCCAAACGTCGGGATCGATTGGCATGGTCACAAAGATCGCGGACTCGACGTCATCAACTCGCTGACGGCAATCGAAGCGGGAGCAGATCGAGTCCACGCCTGCGGTTTGGGCATCGGGGAACGAAGCGGAAACACACCCATGGAGCTCCTGCTGGTCAACCTCAATCTGCTCGGTTGGTCAACCCGCGACCTGACCAAGCTCCCCGAATATTGCGAGGTGATCTCTGAAAAATGCGGCGCGGTCATTCCCTTCAATTACCCCGTTGTTGGCGCCGATTCATTTCGCACCGCAACGGGCGTTCACGCCGCGGCAATTGCAAAAGCTCTTAGCAGGAATGACGAATGGCTGGCAGAACACGTGTATTGCGGTGTGCCATCCAGCATGGTTGGGCGCGTTCATGATATCGAAATCGGGCCAATGTCGGGCGAACATAATGTGCGCTTCTTCCTGCGCAAGAACAAGATCGAGGAAAATCCCGCCTATGTGGCAAAAATTCTGGAAGTCGCCAAGCGTTCCAATCGCCTGCTCACCGATGAAGATGTCAGGAGGATCATCACAGTGATGAGCCGCCGTCTGAGGGCCAATCAGGAAGTCACCGACGAAGAACTCGACCGTGAACTCTTGAAAGTGCAAATGAGAGTATGAAGTGAAAATCAACGTCAGGCTTGCGGAACCTTTCTGGCGCGCGGTGGGGTTGCGTGAAATAGAGATGACCATGAACCCCGCCTCGCGCGCCGACGATCTGCTGGCCGCGCTTTGCGAACAGTATCCAAGCCTCGGTCTTGAATTCGATCAAACCCCGCCTCACATTTTTATAGGTGACGTGGAGGTAACTGGCGACGCTTTGATGACAGATGGCGCGCGCGTTCATCTCGTCTGGCCCATTGCGGGAGGTTGATGTGAATTATCAATCGCCTATCGCCATTATCAATCTCAGCAATGGAGAAATTAAAATTACATCCACGCCCGATGAATTGATACGCGCTTATCTGGGTGGACGCGGAATGAACATGGCATACCTGCGTCACTACCTGCGCGCGCAAGGCAACCCATGCAACATTGACGCATTCGATCCGCGCAATCCGCTCATTATCGGCGCGGGGTTGCTGACAGGTACCATCGCTCCCAATGCAGCGCGCTTCAACGTCTCGGCGCGTTCACCCGAAAGCGGGATTCTTGGGGACTCAAACTGCGGTGGTTTCTTCGCGGCGGCGATGCGCAAAGCGGGATTCGACCGTCTCGTTATTCTGGGCCGCGCGCAGAAACCGTCCTGTCTATTGCTCGAAGATGGAAAAGTCAGCCTCCTGCCCGCGGACGGACTCTGGGGGATGAATGTGAGTGAGGCGCAGGAGCAACTCAAAGTCAGGCATGGAGCGGGAACCGTGTCCGCAGTGGTTGGGCCTTCTGGAGAAAAATTGGTCCGCATGGCGGCGATCATGACGGGAAAAAAGAACACGGCGGGACGCTGCGGCATGGGCGCAGTCATGGGCAGCAAGAATCTCAAAGCCATCGTGGCGCGCGGCGGGAATACGATTGAAGTCGCGCAAAAAGACGCGTTGCGCGCACTGAGGCTTCAACAACAGGAGGAGTTGAAGAATTCGAAGATTGTGCAGGTGCTTGGAAAAGTTGGCACGCCTTTATTGTATGAAGTGAGCAACCGACTCGGGGCGATCCGCACGCGCAACAGCCAGGATAATTTTTTCGAGGATACGCTCAACGCCGAGGAGATCGAAAAATATTCCGACAAGATGCTGGCGTGTACTTCCTGCGTTGTGCATTGCCGCCATCGCAATACCCTTGGAGGCGAAGGCCCCGAATATTCAACGATTGGCCTGCTTGGCGCGAACATCGGCATCGCGCCGACCGAGCAAGTGATTGCTTTGAACAATCTGGTCAACGATTTGGGACTGGATGCTTCTTCAATAGGTACCATCATCGCCTGGGCGATGGAACTGTATCAGCGTGGCCTGATTGACGATTCGATGACCGGCGCGCCTTTGCTTTGGGGCGATTACGAAACCGTCCATGCTTTGATCGAAGACATCGCGCATCGGCGCGGCTTTGGCGAGGTACTTGCCGAGAGTACACAGTCGGCGCGCTTCTTCCCGCCCGAGGCGCGCGATTATTTGATCGCCGTAAAAAATTTGCCGCAGTCCGACCCGCATGATGTACGATACTTCAAGGGCTTTGCATTGGGGATTGCAGTTGCCAGCCGCGGCGCGGATCATTTACGCAACCGCCCCACGCTTGAAGTCTTCAAACTTCCCGATGAGGTACGTGCAAAAATTTATGGGCGCGCTAACGATCCCGATCCGACGGGATACAAGGATAAAGGTCTCATCATCGCCTGGAGCGATGACATCTTTGCAGTGACCGACAGCCTCGGCATCTGCAAATTTGTTACGCGCGGATTTAACAGCCCACACTTATTGGGCTATGAAGAATTTTGCGATTTGATTGCGGCTTCCACTGGATTCGAATATACGCCTGAAAGTCTGCGGGCAGTGGGCCGCCGAACATTAGACACGGAACGCCTGATCAACGCGGACTTTGGCTTGACGCGTGCCGATGACACCTTGCCCAAACGATATTTCGATGACCCCATGCCCGCGCGCCAGACCAAAGGCCATTCCATTGACCGCGAGCAATTCCAGAATATGCTCGATGAATATTATATGGAACGCGGTTGGGATCGCGATGGGCGAGTCTCCGCTGAAAGGATTGCGGAGATAGATAATTTAATTACCGTCATTGCGAGGAGCGACAGCGACGAAGCAATCCCCAATTAACAAGGAGATTGCTTCGGGTGGAAAAACGCCACCCTCGCAATGACATAAAATCGCAAAAAGGAAACCATCTATGGGACATACTCTAGCTGAAAAAATACTTGCCGCAAAGTGCGACCAAAAGGAACTATCCCCCGGTCAATTCATCAACGCGCGCGTGGATTTGGTGATGGCATCGGAACTATCCGCCATTCTCACCATTGAAGAATTCGAAAAGATCAAGAATGCGCGCGTCTTCGACCCCAAGAAAGTTCTGTTCGTGATGGACCACTTCACGCCCGCCAAAGATATCAAAAGCGCGGAAATCGTCAAAACATGCCGCGAGTTCGCGGTCAAACACGGCATCCGCTTTTACGATGTAGGCCGCGCTGGCATCCAACACGTGCTCCTGCCTGAAAAAGGAATGGTCGTGCCTGGAGATTTGATCGCAGGCGCAGATTCGCATACCTGCACGCATGGATTCGTCGGCGCGTTCGGCACGGGTATCGGCTCCACCGATGCGGCTGTGGCCATGGCAATTGGCGAGATGTGGATGAAGGTTCCCGAAAGCGTGAAGTTTGTCTATCACGGCAAACTGCCAAAATGGGTCGGCGGGAAGGATTTGATCCTGCACACCATCGCGCTCGTTGGGGTTGAAGGCGCGCGTTATCAATCCATGGAATTCACGGGTGAAACGATTGAGAACATGGGCATGAGCGACCGCTTCTCGATGGCAAACATGGCAGTTGAAGCGGGAGCAAAAGCGGGGCTCTTCGCGGCGGATGAAACGGCCCGCGCCTATTTGCACGCACGCGGCCGCGACGATGGTCTCTATCTGCGAAGCGATGCGGATGCTGAATACGCCGCCACCTACGACATTGACGTATCCAAGTTTGAACCGTTTGTCGCGGCACCTTTTATTCCGGAAAACGTCAAACCGGTCTCGGAATTAAATCACCTGGAAATCAATCAGGCGGTGATTGGCATGTGCACCAATGGCAACATCGAGGACCTGCGCGCCGCGGCGGAAATCCTCAAAGGACGCAAGATACACCCGCGAGTTCGCGCGGTGATCATCCCCGGCTCGCAAAAGGTCTATTTGGATGCGTTGCACGAAGGCTTGCTAGATATCTTCATCGAAGCCGAATGTTCGGTCAGTACTCCAACTTGCGGGCCATGTCTCGGTGGACACATGGGTGTGCTTGCCGCCGGGGAGCGCTGCGTTTCCACCAGCAACCGCAACTTCCGCGGGCGCATGGGACATATTGCAAGCGAAGTGTATCTTGCGAATCCTTATATCGCTGCCGCATCCGCTGTCGCCGGAAGAATTATTTCACCAGCGGATTTGTAAAACATTACGACCCTAAAGGTTTTGAAAACCTTTAGGGTCTGTAAAAAGAGAGAGTAACCCATGACATACGAAACCTTTCACAATACAACCATTGGCGAACTGTTAAGCATTCAAGCAACGCGTTTCTCCAATCAGACTTTTTTGCGTCTGAATGGAGAACGTTGGTCTTATGCGGAAGTAGAACTCCAGGCTTGCTCGCTCGCCGCGGGATTACGCGGGCTGGGACTCGAACCCGGTGACCGATTGGCGGTCATCCTGCCCAACATACCCGTGTACGTGATTACGATCTTTGCCGCCGCCAAAGCGTGTTTGATCCTTGTGCCGGTCAATGTACGACGCGACCGCGCCGACGCGCTTGCTCGCCTTGCAAAAACAAAACCAAAAGCGTTGATCACTTTTTCAGATCCAAAACAATTCAATGGAACGGATCATCTTGATATGGCATTGGGCATGCGCGCCAATCTGCCTGAATTGCATTTTGTAATCTCCACTTCCGCATCCAAAGCACAGAAAAAAGACGGCGTCATTTCCTGGGACAGCCTGTTGAAGGATACTGCGCCTCTCGTGCCCGCCATCGCAAAACCGCGCGACGCGGCCGCGATCATCTATTCACTGGGCAGTTCGGGCGAACCGCGCGGCGCAATATTGACTCATGGCGGACTCGTGCACAACGCGGCAGATATCGCATCGCGGATGAATTGCACGGCAGAGGATATTTTCCTCGGCGCGATCCCGTTTTCCAATACGTTCGGCATTACCGCCATCGCGCTTGCCTGCGCGGTCTCGGGTGCGCAATTGGTTTGTATGCCACATTATCGCCCCAGCGAAGCCTTGAGGCTGGTCAAAGAGACCGGCGTTACCGTGCTCTCTGGCGTGCCGACCATGTTCGCGCTGGAATTAAATCATGCGAACTTTCACGCTTCCGCCTGCACGACTCTTCGCACGGGCGTCATGGCGGGCGCGCCCTGTCCTGCGGAACTGGTGCTACGTGCCCGCGAAGAAATGGATTTCAAATTATTGATCGGTTACGGCTTAACCGAAGCCTCGCCCGCCGTCACAATGACCCAACTCGAAGACGGCCCCATCACCGCAACCGAAACAGTCGGAACCCCATTGGATGATATCGAATTGAAGGTGATCAACGCGGAAGGCGAGTCCCTGCCGTATGGCGAAGAAGGCGAACTATGCGTGCGCGGTTACAACGTCATGACGGGATATTGGGAAAACCCCGAAGCCAGCGCGCAGGTTTTAGATAAGGAAGGCTGGCTGCATACAGGCGACCTCGCGGTTGTCGACGCGGACGGTCCTGTTCGCATCGTCGGGCGCAAGGATGAAGTCATCATACGCGGTGGGTTCAAGATCTATCCCGGCAATATTGAAATGGTCCTGCGTTCGCTTCCGGGTGTCAAAGACGCGGCAGTGGTGGGCGTGCCGGATCTAATCCTCGGCGAGTTAACCTGCGCGTGCATTATGCCGGAAGAACGGGCAAAACTCACCACACAAGAAGTACTTGCCTTTGCCGAAGCGCGCCTGCCTGATTACGCCCACCCGGACCGCGTGTTGTTCTTCGATATTCTGCCGCGCCACGCCGGCGGACCCGTGCAAAAGGATTACCTGCGCGAGCGCGTGCGTATTCACGGTCACGCGTGGAAGTTTGGCAGGAACGTGGATACCGACGCCATCATCCCCGCGCGCCGTTGCAACACCGCCGATCCGCGCGAACTAGCCCTCTATTGCATGGAAGACGCCGACGCGAATTTCGTCAAAAAGATGAGGCGCGGCGATCTCATTGTCGCTGATTCAAATTTCGGCTGTGGCTCGTCGCGTGAGGTCGCTCCTCTTACGATCAAAGCCGCAGGAGTCTCCGCTGTCATCGCCAAGTCCTTTGCCCGCATCTTCTTCCGCAACGCCATCAATATTGGCCTGCCTATCCTTGAATGCCCGCAGGCGGTGGATGGAATCAGCGAAGGTGATGAGATCGAGGTCGAGCCGGCCGCGGGCATCATTCGCAACCTGACAACGGGCGCGCAATTCCAGGCCGTGCCCTTCCCCGATTTCCTGCGCCGCATCATTGACGTGGGCGGCTTGCTCGCTTATGCAGAAGAGCGGCTCGCAGAGAAATTAAATTAACACTATGTCGTTGCGAGGAGCGCTCTTGCTCTTTGCGACGAAGCAATCTCCTCGCAATGACATAAACGGAGAAGATCAATGAAAACATATAACATCGGCGTTATCGGCGGGGACGGTATTGGCCCGGATGTTGTGGCGGAAGGCTTGAAAGTTTTACGGGCGGTAATGAGCGGCGGCGGTTTCGATTGCAACTTTGTCGAATATCCTTATTCTGGCGCGTATTATCTCAAGACAAAGGAACTTGTTCCCGACAAAGTACTCGACGAATGGCGCACCTTGGACGCGGTTTTTCTCGGCGCGATCGGTCACCCGGATGTTGAAGTGGGATTGGTCGAACGCTCGGTCATTCTCGGTTTGCGCTTCGGGCTTGACCTCTATATTAACCTGCGCCCCATCAAACTCTACGCTGAGGCGCTTTGCCCGCTCAAAGGCAAAGGTCCCGATGATATTGATTTCACTGTCGTGCGCGAAAATACAGAAGGTGAATATTGCCAGATCGGCGGCATCCTGAAGAAAGGCACGCCGGATGAAGTGGCGACCTCGACGAGCGTCTACACGCGCAAAGGCGTGGAGCGCGCCATCCGTTATGGATTCGAGCTGGCGCGTTCGCGCGCCGCCGAACGCAATCGCCCCGGTCATTTGACCATGGTGGATAAAGCCAACGCCATCC